>Ga0209227_1000144_pt1 | contig 59573 bp, 57 predicted proteins | sample YNPBryantNP2012_FD_185815 | JGI IMG/M metagenome (GOLD analysis project Ga0209227, IMG submission 185815) | Anoxygenic and chlorotrophic microbial mat microbial communities from Yellowstone National Park, USA - YNP Bryant NP 2012 (SPAdes)... ...
ATACTTCGCAATATCCCGAACCGTGTTCAAGTGGTCCGTCAGGTTCCACTGTATTGTTTCATCAGTGCCGTTGTCAACGTTTTCCTCGGCCAAAATCTGGTCCACCGCCGGTCCCCACAGATACCGCCACTCCAGGTCGCCTGCCTGAACCTGCCCGGAGCCGGTCCGGCGGAAGTCCAAGACGATTTGGTTGCCATCGTAGGCGAGAACGCGCCGCTTATCCGTATGGCCATCGCCGTCGCTATCCAGACGCCGGCGGACCCAGCGGTTGGCGTAGTCGTAGGCGTTCTCGATCACCCGGTCCACCGCCGCGGCGTAACTGGCCCGATGCTCCACCTTGACCAGCCGATTGCGGTGGTCCCAAGTGTACTGGGTGATGTCGGTGTCGCCGGCATCGAGCTGGCCGTTTTCGTTCGTGTCGACGAACTGGTGGCTGCGGTTTTCTTTCGCAAGCTCACCACCACACTGCTGGTCAAGCCGGCAGCGCCACCCGGCGCCCGTCGCCATTGTCACGCACAGGCTACCTAACCTACTCGACTGGGTGGGGCAGTTCTCAATCGTACAAAGTGGGTCAATTCGCCGCGCTCGTTGACACCGCTCGCAATGGTCACCCACGCAGTACGCAACCTGGTTGTTTGCTGTAGGCGGCTACCACCAGCGAGGTAGCCGTATGTTGTCCTCGAAACGCAACGCTCGGTTTGGGAGAAGCTCAATGAAAACTGCACCACCGTACCCCGGCTCAAAGTACACGCCAATTGCTTTGCTGAACTCCTTGCCCGACACATGCGTGTATGTAAGCTCCAAATGCGATTCGCCTGCCGGCGTTATCCTCGTTCTGAACACCCCGTCAGGCTCAATCGTGGGCACCGTCTTCGTGCCACCGGTAAACTCAATTCGGACGCTCTGAAGTTCCTCGCCGGTCTTGTTGCAGATAACCACTTCGACACCTCTCGTAGCCCAGAAGGCAATTAGCAGCGCGGTGAGCACACACAATACGCACAGGACAGTGGTGCGAAAAATGGCTCTGCTTGTCCCAGCAGACGGGTACAATTTCTTCTCCATGAATACCGCCTCCGGTCGCTTGCGGATGCTGCGCTTCGTGCTACAGAGGTACTCCTGTAATTCGTTACGCGGATGCCGTTTCAATATACCGGGGGAATAAAGTAACCTCCTTGTGGTGGACTTCCGCCGGGCGCGGTCTGGAGAGTTCCGTCTCGCGCGAACTTAGCACAATCGTCGCTGCAATTGTGCCGACGAGCCAATTGTACGCCAATCGCGTTGTTCTTCCTATCCATGGCTTCCTCACCGGGAGGCTGATTCGATGCGCAGTCCTCGTGGATACTCCCAGCCGTGAGCGCGTAGCTGGACCCCATCTCTTCGGCCATCCGACAGGACCAATAACAGTGACGAAAAGCATCGGCAGCCCCGTTATGTAGTCCTGCCAACCCACCCGGCAAGGTCGGCGCAATTCGTCGTGCCTCTTCCAGCGCTTCGCTCGCAAGTCGGTTCGCTGTCCAAGCGTTGCGAAAGCCAAGAAGTCGGATCGCTGTGAGGGCTTCGCCGCCACAGCATATTATCTTCAGCCCAACAGGGTCTAATCGCTCAAGGGGGGAGTTTTGCACATACCGATAGAGGTTGAGATCCTGGCCCTTATAGCCAATCGGGTCCCCGCTTGTCCACCGGCCGACGGAAGCATCGTACCAGCGGTTGAGGTTGTTTTGGAGCTGGGTATGACTATCGAACGGTCTACCCGTGAATAAGAATAGACTATCCACCGCCGGATTGGTCTCCGACGTCAGCTTGCCGAAGGCGTCGTAGATGAGGTGGTTGACCACGGCGCAATCTCGTTCCCGAACAAAGCGATCCACGCCACTTTCCGATCCAAATCGCTCGGACATGACGAGCGCCTTTTAGTGCACCACAAAGCTACCGCGTAGACGCGGCCAATCAAATGACACCACTTCGTGGCAAAACCTGCATCGATAAAAAACGACGTAGCGAGAACACATTCGCAGTCGTTTTACTTTCCGTAAAGCAAACCATTTAGCGCACCGGGGGCATACCCGGAACAAACCGGCGCGTAGAGGGAACGCTACTATTCTTTTGAACGTCTCTACCTTATTATCTTGCATTGCTAAAGTCGCTGTTTATTCTAGGGTTCCTTGGATTGAGTGGCAAATTCCTTTCGATTGGTACTATCCGTGAATGCGTGTTCAGTCAGGTCTCACAAAACCAACGCCTACATAAGTACCATCCGAGGTTGCGATCAGCTTGGCACGCAAAATCGTAAGCCAATACGCAAGTCAAGAATATCTGCCTTCGGATAGGTTCGTTACCTAACCCCCCTCCGGATACCAAACGTGCATAAAGTTCGCAGACCACTGCAGCACGCTTTCGACAGCCCTGATAGGTTACCTCCACGTCCTTTATACAATCGCCATACGTTTTTGGCTTGAAATATGGCCAAAGCCCGTTCGGGTCTTTCTCTGTGTGCGCGGTATTCTCCACATACCGATACAAATTCCCATCACCCCCAGCAAAGCCAATCGGGTCTTCGCTCAGCCAGCGGCCGACTGAAGCATCGTACCAGCGGTTGAGGTTGTTTTGAAGTTGGGTGTCACTATCGAACGGCCTTTGAAGTTGAGGATCACTATCACATGATCTAGCCGTGAATAAGAAGAGACTATTCCTGACTAACAATGGTCCCACTTCGAATAACAGGGCACCCTCTTTGGTCGGATTAGTCTCCGACGTGACTCGGCCAAAAGCGTCATAAATGAGGTGATTGACCACGATCGTCGCCCCCTTGCTTCCACCAAATCTGGGTTGTCCGGTCTTGCGACCACGCCGGAAAGCGTCAGCGGGTCGAAGATCGCAATGTCCGGCACGGTATTCAACGTGGTCGATCAGAGTTGATCGAACATGCCCCAACGATTCCCTCAGCGGTTCTATCATCAAGGAGGTCATCTTCCCCATATCCACGGTTGACGTACCTTCCTGTAGCTTATGTCAGATGGGGGTTACACCACACATAACCGGTGTGTTATTCGGTGGTCACCAAGTTGTCCATGATGACATCTAAGTAATAACCTGGATACTCATTCTCAATATCCATTATGATCTGGCGGACAGCGCGAGTCTTCGGAATTCGAGACGCATCCCAGCTAATTACCACGGGCGAGTGAAACTTCTCCCCTTTTACGGTGCGATACACCATTTCCACAAGTGGCTTCCTTTCGCTATCCCAAAGGATGACACTTTGCCCATTGCGCAGATGCTTTCGAAGAAGTGTAAGCGCAATAGCCATCCTACATTCCTCTTGGAATTCGTGAACCAATCGATTCAATGCATAACTTTCGAATATGTTTAAAGGACGGGCCTGAATCTCCAGAACGAGGTTCGTTCCTGTGCTCAGTAGATGCCAACGAGTTAATTGTGCGTCGACGCGCGCACCGGTTCTGCCTGATCGCGATACGATGTCTTGACGAAACGCCGCACTACCTAGCGTCTCTAACAGTTGTTCTTGTTCTTCCTGCGTAAGGGCGGGCGCTGGAAACGGGGCTATATCGTAAGCAGTGTTCACGGCCCGTGGGTAAAAAGCGGCGACCCCAATGACAACACCCCCTACAGATGCTGCAATGATTACGCACAGTAAGACGCGCTTCACTGCCGTATTGCTCATTTACACCTCACTTCTTCGAAGCACAAACGCCCATGCGCGTTTCTTGAAACCTACTCAGCAACCTCCCAGCGATACATCTCCACGAAAACTTGGGTGACAGGGGGAAAGCCAACGTCCCAGTATTCGGCACGCTGCACGGATTTGGCCCAACCGGATCCATCTGTGCACAGTTTGTAGTGAACGCCGACAGTTACCGATGTCAGAACTTTTTGCATCTGCGTATAAATTCCCCCCTGCACATTGACACCCACGCCCCCAATAGAATAGTTGAGACCCGGTCTAAACGTCATGCGTGCATTCGACCCAAGCGCGACCCTGATGGTTTCCTCGGCTTCCACGCATTGGTCACATCCTCGAGCCGTGTGAACACAATAAGGGCTTCCCACGGACACATCGACGTCTCCTCCAATATCCCACGTGGAAAACCATCCGAATGGGTCGTCGAAATGCCGGTCTAACCATTTGAACCCGACGAGCCGAAAGACGCGGTTGCCGCACTCCAGCTCATCGTACCAGCCGAACAACTCCCCTGTGATGCGAGCCACGTCCCATTGTTGATGGCGCAAGGAACCAGTCGCGCTGGAAATGGGGACTTGCGATATGAAATACTCATCGAAATTCAGCCGGAACGTATATGAATGGGTTATCGAGACACGTGAAGACAACCCTGCTGCATCTGTGGAAACTGTCGGAGAATTCCCCACATACCGATACAAATTCGCATCGCCGCCGCTAAAGCCAATCGGGTCCTCGCTCAGCCAGCGGCCGACACGCCCGTCGTACCAGCGGTTGAGGTTGTTTTGAAGTTGGGCGTAACTATCAAACGGTCTTTGAAGCTGAGTGTCACTATCACACGGTCTAGCTGTGAATAAGAAGAGACTATTCCTGACTAACAATGGTCCCCCTTCGAATAACAAGGCACCCTCTTGGGTCGGATTACTCTCCGACGTCGCCCGGCCAAAGACGTCGTAGATGGAATGATTAACCACGGTGGTGGCCCCCGTTTTCGGGGGAACTCGGCAATATCCTAAAGCGTGTTCAAGTAAGCAGTCAAGCCCTGATGGATATGTTCGTCCAACGGTTATAATCCAAATCCCTACCATCCGCTGAAGTGCATCCTTGTGGACGCACGTTACGGCGTATTCGATCTCGATCTCAATGTGTGACTAACGCGCTCGAGGTGAAGGTCTTTTAAGTAAACATCCGCTGCCTATAACTATTCCCAGGAAAAACACAAAGCCGAAGGCCAGCGCGAACAGGACCATGTTCGCAACCATCACCAGGATAACCATACCCAGGGGCGCTGAATAGCAGATCCACTCTCCCTGCTCAAGGGACCAGGCCCCTACCGGAAATGGAAATCCTATTACGCGCAGCTTGGCGAAAGGCTGATACTCCCACTGGGTAGTAATGTATCCAACCGCGAGTCCAGTTAGCGCAATGGCGTAGTAAGATACTAACAGAATACGTAAAGAAATCTTTCTCGCCATTCGAAAAAACAGGAAACAACCAAGCAGAACAACTGATACAAGGATAACCACTCCCATTTGAACCATTCCCCATTTGTGAAATCCTGGTTTGGGGTTACGCCTCAATTTGTAGACCGCAGGCATGGACGGCATCGTAGGCCCAAGCGCAGCAATTGTAGCCTATCGAGGAGTAAGGCTTTCGCATCGGGGTCTCAGCTATGCACGCCCGAATATCATCATCCGATACCGACAACGCCACCTTCCCGGCTGCGGGGCCATAAGAAAGGATTCCATTGGATTTCACTAACTTTTTGCACCCATCTGGCCGAAAGGCCATCTCTTTGGAGGGAAGTGTGCCCGGACCTCCCCCGGCAATCCCCCACCCTTGTGTACCGGGTAGCGGATGCCCAGCCTCGTCCACGGCGCCCGCCTGTATATAGCAATGGGCCGAGAATATCGCGTTGATGATGCCAATAAAGAAGTCGATACAGCAGTCGCCTGAGTTTTGGATCTTGCGCCAGCAAAGATAAAAACCGGGTTTCCTACCAGGAGGTTCAAATGGCTTTCCAAGGTTTGGATTGTAACCTTGCCCGTTCTCTCCAATTGGGTCACGGCGTGAGACAGGCGAGTTCCCCACATACCGATACAAATTCCCATCGCCGGCGGCGAAGCCGATCGGGTCCTCGCTCAGCCAGCGGCCGACCCGAGCGTCATACCAGCGGTTGAGGTTGTTTTGAAGCTGGGTGTCACTATCGAATGGTCTACCGGTGAATAAAAACAGACTATCGATAGTCGAATTACTCTCCGACGTGACTCGGCCAAACGCGTCGTAGATGAGATGATTGACCACCGTGGTCATGTCGCTGCCCGAATCATACTTGGCAATATCCCGGACGGTATTCAGGTGATCCGTCAGCGTCCACTGTACCGTTTCGTCAGCGCCGCTGAGCACCGCCTCCTCGGCCAGAGATTCGATTGTATCCCTGGTGTCTGTAAAACAGTAATGCAAAACTGTCTACGCCATCGACCTTCGTAGCTATTGTGGCATTTTTTCATCACGTCGGTCACGACGCAGAATTCGTATTGGCTCCGAAAGCGTATCGTCCCTAAGCAAGAGGCCAAAAGATAGCTTCCGATCCACGTCAAATTCACGAGGTAGTACAACCGTTGCCGTTCTCCACTCCGGAGGGATCTCTTTGACAATTCCTTCATCAAAAGTGATTAAGAGCAGTCCCAGACGCATGGCTGATTCAACGCTCAGGTCCTTGACCACCCGGAAATTCCCTTGCCCGTGAAATCTCACCGAGTAGGCCGTGCCTGCATCCACCCACTCTAGGACCATCTTGCTCTTGACAACTTCGGGACGTGATCCGGAGGAGGAGACAAAATAAACGCCTGCGATACTCGCATCATCAAGCGTCAGCCATGCAATATCTAAAGAGAACACTTTATCAGAACGTACAACACGTGCAGGATGCATGATCGCCCATAAAGCAACGGGCTGTCGGAGAGCCCGCGGGCCGCCAACCTTTAACGCCTCACGAGCCTTGAAACACGCAGGCAGCACCTCCGGATCAAAGGCTGAGTCGCCGCGCAGGATACCATCCAAAATGTTTATTGTATGCGCGATTCTTGCGTAATCATGCCTACCAAGGTCGCATCCAGTCACGAGAGTCATCAATGGGACCAGGGCCCAGAACGCGCGCAATCGCATCACGAAGTTCCTCCCATGTTGGTCCCCTGCCATAAGGCGGGTAGCCATAGAACCCAGGAATTACGTTCGCGCCCTCCGGTGCTCGAATCGGCACCTCCTTCCGATGTGTCATGAACTCATACCCCTTGACAAACGGCCACGCACAGCAGGGATCGCATGATTCGAACTCCACAATGAGCCAAACGATATAACCGCGCTTCATGTACGCATTGTTAGGAGCACTTGTTACACCGGAATAGGCAGACGAGGCTATTTCTGCAATAGCGTTTACCAATGCTTCTAATGCCTCCTTCGTTCCCAGAATAGCAGCCGTTGTAACATCGCCAAATGCTTGAATATACCCCAGTGCCTCCAGATTTCGCTCTATGGATTCTGCGGCTCTCTGTTGCGAGGGGCTCTGACCCGCGGTGACGGCAATATCAACAACACGTTTATTATATTGGTTCGCATACTTCGGTATTGGCGGCTGACACTCACCGCAGAAGAAGCCGAGCGGGTCTGACGTATCAGTGGCCCCATTCCCCACATACCGATACAAATTCCCATCACCAGCGGCGAAGCCGATCGGGTCCTCGCTCAGCCAGCGGCCGACACGGGCATCGTACCAGCGGTTGAGGTTGTTCTGAAGTTGTGTGTCACTATCAAATGGTCTACCCGTGAATAAGAAGAGACTATCGATCGTCAGATTGCTCTCCGACGTCACCCCGCCGAAGGCATCGTAGATGAGATGATTGACCACGGTGGTCATCTCGCTGCCCGGATCGTACTTCGCGATGTCCCGCACCGTGTTCAAGTGGTCCGTCAGCGTCCACTGTACGAGGTCGTCCGTGCCGCCGTCAACGGCTTCCTCGGCCAAAATTTGGTCCACAGCCGGGCCCCAAAGGTAACGCTGCCGCAGGTGGCCCACCTGCATGTCGCCCGAGTTGGTACGCCAGAAATCCATCACAATCTGGTTACCATCGTAGATGAAGATCCGCCGCTGCTCGGCATGGCCGTCGCCGTCGTCATCCAGCCGCTTGTAAACCCAGCGGTTGGCGTAATCGTAGGCGTACTCGACCACATGATCGACCGCCGCGGCGTAGCTTGCCCGGTGCTCCACCTTTGTCAGCCGGTTGCGGTGGTCCCAGGTGTACTGGGTGATGTCGGTGTCACCCGCGTCGAGCTGCCCATTGGCGTTGGCGTCGATGAACCGGTGCGTGCGGTTGCCTTCGGCATCGTAGAGATAGCGGTAGGTGCCGTCGGAAAGAAGCCGGTTGTTGGTGCCGGTGGTGTAAGTGCTACCATTGGCGGTAACGCGGTTGCCGTTGGCGTCGTACTGGTAGCTCTCGTCGCTCTGGTAGTCGTAGTCGGCGGCGGTGAGCTGCCCGGTGGCGTCGCTGGTGTAGTCAGCCGTACCGTCCACCGAGTTGATGTACTGGATCATGCGATTGGCGGCGTCGAAGTTCCAGGTGTATTCCACGAAGGTGGTCTGGCCGCGGAAGTGGCTGAGGCCCCGCAGTCGCCCGGCCTGGTCGTAGGTGTACTGGGACTGGGCGACAAGCTGGGTACCGGCCAGGTCGGCGTAACGGGTGAGGGAGACGAGCTGTCCGGCGGCGTCGTAGGCCAGGTCGACCCGCTTTTCGGCCACGGTCCGGCCGCCCGGCTGGGGACCCTGGGTGATCCGTATTACCCGGCCAAGGTTGTCGTAGGTCCACTGGTTGACGAACTCGGCCGTGCCATTGACCTGGGTTTTCAGTTCGGTGCGGCGACCGACCGCATCATAGGTCTGGTTGAAGGTCACCATGGGTGTCAGCCCCACGATGCTGTGGGTCAGTGTGATCACCCGGCCCAGGGCATCATAAGTGTACGTGTAGTCAGCCTCGACGTCGTCGACACTGGTGAGTTGCCCGACCAGGTCATAGCTGAACGCGATCGTTCGTTGACGGTTCTGGTCGGCGTCGGCATCCTGCACGTTATTATACCAGATTTCGGCGGTATTGCGGCCGAGATTGTCGTACTGGAACTGGCGGACGCGGCCCAGGCGGTCGATCTGGCGGAGGAGGTAGCCGGCGGCGTCATAGACGAAGTACCGGGTATCGTCCAGTTCGTTGGTTTCTTCCACGGCCCGGCCCAGGGAGTCGTAGGTCCAGGTGGTGGTGTTGCCGACGGGGTCGGTCAAAGAGAGGCGATGCCCGGCGGCATCGTAGGTGTAGCTGGTTTCGGCCCCGTTGGGATCGGTCTGAAGGATCAGCCGCCCCAGGGCATCGTAGGTGAAAGTGGTCGTATGTCCCAGGCGGTCGGACTGGGAGAGGAGTCGCCCGGCGGCGTCGTAGGTGAAGGTGGTCCAGGGGGCCAGTTCGTCCCCTTCGCCATCCGGGTCGGGCGAGGTGATCTTGATCTGACGACCCAGCCCATCGTATTCATAGGTCGTGATTCGGCCCAGGGGGTCGGTGACTTGGGTGAGTTGTCCCGCGGCATCGTAGGTGTACTCGGTCACAGGGGCTTCGAGGGGGCCTTCCCCATCGGGGTCGGGCTGGATCACCCTGATTTGGCGGCCACGCTCGTCGTATGCGTATTCCGTGACATTGCCCAGAGGATCCGTGACCTTGATCAATTGTCCGAGCTTGTCGTATTCGTAGAGGGTCTGGGGAGAAGTCTGTGAGCCAGGGCCATCCGGATCGGGAAGAATGACTTTGCTGCGGCGCCCGAGGGCGTCGTATTCATAAGTTGTCACTCGGCCGAGCGGGTCGATCACCTGCACGAGTTGCCCGCCGGCGTTGTAGACGTATTGGGTGATGGGAGCAGGGAGAGGCCCTTCCCCGTCCGGGTCGGGCTGAATAATTCTGGTCTGGCGGCCCATCACGTCGTACTCGTAGGTGGTAAGCTGACCAAGGGCGTCGATGGTCCCTGTGATACGCCCGGCGGCGTCGTAGAGGGTCTGGGAAAGGGGTGAGGCGAGGCGGAGGATGACGGCGTCGGCCACCACGTGTTTGCCCGCAGTGGCCGAGTGATTGGCCAACTGGACGATGAGCGTCGGATCAGAAAGGGTGAAGGTGCCCAGTTTGCGGAAGGTCCGCCCGGCGAAGGTCCGAGATTCCCCGGCCTGTCCGGGTTCCTCGGACTGATCGATTGACAGGCTCGCGAGGGGTTGGCCGGAGGTATCACCGGCATAGACGGCGAAGGGGGCATCGGCGGCATTGGCGGGGTCAGCCTCCCAGGTCACGTAGACTTCATAGGACAGGCCCACAAGGAGATGGGAGAATGTCCAGGTGGCTGTCGCGGTGGGGTCGCCGGTGACGGTGGGATGGATGCGGGAGAGATCACCGTATCCAGTCTCCCAGTCGGCCCAGGCCGGACCCGTTTCCGCATAGTCGGGGTCGCCGTTGTCGGTGAGAATTCCGTGATAAACCGCAATCTGACGATCAGCGTTATCATAGGCATATTCGGTGATCGCCCCAACGGGGTCGATGACGTGGCTGAGCCGCCCGGCGGAGTCGTAAAACTGCTGGGTGAGAGGGCTGGCCAGGGGGCCCTCCCCATCGGGATCGGGCTGGATGGTGCGGATGAGACGGCCCCGGGCATCGTATTCATAGCGTGTCACGTTGCCCAGGGGATCGGTTTCAGACACCAGATTGCCGACCACATCGTAGCCGTACTGGTAGACCGGGCTGTCCAGCGGCCCTTGCTCGCCGTCGGGGTCGGGCAGGACCTTGCGGATAAGTTGCCCCAAGGCGTTGTACTGGTATTCCGTCCGCCGTCCCAATTCGTCCACCTCGGCGAGAAGTTTTCCCGTATCGGGATCATATTCGTAGCTCACACTCGCCTCAAGGTCGGTACCCACGGCGTAGGTTACCTGGATCACCTGGCCGCGCGGGTTGTACTGGTAACGAGTGACGTGACCCAAGGGGTCGGTCTCGGTTTCCACCAGGCCGATGAGGGTACCATCACTGGCATCGGTGTAGGTGTAGGTGGTCACTACGTCGTCAGTCTCTCCGTTGCCGGGCGAGTCGACTTGACCGACCACCACCCGGGTTTGCAGCACGTAGCCGGTCTGGGGATCGATGGTGTAGAGGGTGGTGATCCCGCGTTCGTCGACATACTTGGTGACCACATTCCAGGTGGGGTCATACACCCAGCGGCGGACACTGCCATCCGGGAGGACCATCTTGACCCGGTTGCCCTTGAGATCGTATTCGTAGGTGGTGATGGCGGAAGAGAGCGGCCCGTCTCCGTCCGGGTCCGGTTCGATGACCTGGACCACTTGGCCGGCGGCGTTGCGGACGTACCGCGTGGTCTGGCCTTCGCCGTCAATCGACTCAATGGGGAAACCCCAGGGATCGACAGCCGAGGTAGTGGTGACACCGCCGACCGTGGCACTGATCCGGATCTCGGCAGTGTCGCGGAGGGCGGCCGGATTCTGGGGAGTTCCTTCCCCGCTCCCGAGATCGACGAGGGCCGCCGCCGGGTAAGAGACATAGCTCTCTTCCGACCCGTCGGGGCGGATGATCTTCTTGAGCCGCAGTGCGTGGTCGTATTCGTAGGTTTCACGGGAACCATCAGGGAACGTGATCGCAGAGAGCAGACCGTTCGGCCCAGCGTATTCAAAAGTCGTCACCGGTGGCGGAAGGGGACCATCCCCGTCCGGGTCGGTGGTGGTGATCTCGATGATCCGCCCTTCCGCATCGTGAGTGTACGTGGCTACAACCCCATCCGGACCGATCGTCTGGCTGATCCATCCCGTCTCTTCATCGTACAAAAAGACCGTATCGCCTTCCGGAGCCTCGATCGAGGTGAGCCGGCTGGAGGTGTCATAGTGGTAGAATGTCTGGTTCCCTGCGGGATCCACGGTACGGGTGATCAACCCTCCAGGATTGAAATAGTCCTCAGTACCATCCTTGGCCCGGAGAGTGAAGCCCGTGGACCAGTTTCCGTTGAGGGTGTAAGCGCTCGGATCATCAGTAAGATCGGCGATCCAGCCGCCACTGCCGTCGGGCTTGAATCGCTGGAGGCCACCCCGCATGAGGAGGACATCGGAGCCGTCGGGGATCAAGCGGGCGACTCCAAAGAGAAACCAACCAGGGGCCATCGGGCTGTTGCGCGTGTTGTAAACATTACTCTTCCCGGAAAGTGTGATTGTCTGGGAGGAATTGTCGGAATAATGCTGAACCAACTGGACCGTCCAGGGATAAGCCCCCGTGTTGAGGGCCGACACATCCACCGGAAAGGCAAACACGTAGGAACGAGATTCCGCTGCGTCCGACGCATCAAACCAGATTGTCGTGTTGGGTGTGCTCGTCCCGAAGTTAACGAGTTTGGCCTCCACCGATTCGAGCGTCGCCTCTCCGTTGGTGAGTTGGAGCGGGCTGAAGGCCAAAACCGTCGCTTGACCGGACGCAAATTGACTGTAATAAGTCACACGAGACCCCGGTCCGGAGATTCCCAGATTACCGGTCGAAACGTTCAAATCCGAAGCCACTTTGCATGCTGAGGTAGAACCTTGCCCACAGCAGCCCACGCACGGTTTGAAATGCTCTTCAGGTTCCAGGATCAACATCGTGGCATCATCCTGACCCTGATGCACATTGTTTCCTGAAAGAGTCAAAACGACAGTTTCGATTGGGTTTGATTCGTTGCGGAAGCCGTCGTACCAGGGCACAAAACTGACTACGTACGAATTGACTCCCGCCGGAATTGTCAGGGTTCCACTCGTCGGCAGGAACCCCGCACCATCTTCCAAATATCCGTCCGCATCGGCCTTGCCGTCGCGCGGGCCGGGTTCGTTATCCCAGTAAGGATCGTCGTCCACTAAGCCCGAGCCGCTGGTGGCATAGGTTACCAAGGCGTCGGAAAAATTCTCGTTGCCATCCAAAAGGTGAATGAAAAATGTTCCCGGAGACCCCCCCATCTTGGACTCATAGCCCGTCGAGGGATCAGGCCCTTGGAGAGGTTCCACAGCGTCGCCATTGCGGGGGATTTCAACCACCCAGTCGTTATCGTGGAGATACACCGTGGCTGGGGACTCGGACACAGGATAGCTCGCGTACTCACCTCCTTGCCATACGGCGTCAGCGTGATCCAGGGTGAGGATCACGGTCTCCCTCGGCTCGGCCACCGGATCACTCGCATCATCGCGCACTTGCACCACGATGTCGTAGGCCATCTGCGGAGAGCACGCATCGAACGTGATGAAACCTGTGGAAGAATAATAGCAACACCCCCCGCCCTCCACGCCCGGCAAGGGTGCATAGTCATCATGGATGCCATCCCCTTGGGTGGCGGTACCCCCGATGTTGTAGTACACCTTGATAGGGTACTCGAGGTCCGGATCGCGGGCATTGCTCCGGGTGACTCTGAATTTCCCAGGATTGGCCGGCTGATTTTCGAGTGTTTCCGCCCCCGTGTCATCAATCGCCTCGATTGAAAAACTCCACCGGTCATCATCCAGGATCGTTACGGTGGCTGAACTGTTGTCCCCAATCATCACGGGATATTCCTCACAACAACTGCTATCAGTCCACCGGCCTCCCGTGAGACGAACGGTGATCGTTTCGTCCTCTTCCCGCCACGGGTCGTTCCCAATTGTGACCGTCGCCGATTGGCTCCCGTCCCCGTAAAACGTGATGTATCCGCAGGCCAAAAACCCCGAGGCTTGATAATCGCAGCCTGGATCGGCCGTTCCACTCACCTCAAAGTTCAGCCAACCGTAACTGAAATTCTGAGGACACCCTGTGATAGTGATCGTGAAGCTCGAAGTCCCACGGACGCGTTCCACTTGGATCGGCTGATCTACGCTGATATTCGCTACCACGGAGAGGAGTTCCCGTCGTTCCAACTCTTCGATCCGCAGCGAGCGGTGCCGCTGTCCTTTTGCCCGTCCTCCGCCGGAGACTCGCGATCCACGCACCTTGCGCTTCAACATGACCTGAGAAAAGCGGCTCCCATTCATCGTTCTGCTCCTCAATTTGTCCCACGCCTCTGGACCTTTGCGTCTCTGATAATTTAACTAGTTCACAACGCCTGCTCCCGCAGCTGAATGAAAAACTCTTCGTATTCGCGGACGACCCTATCATCTTCAAAAAGCACCCCCGCCCGCTCCCGAATCTTCTCCCCCATCGCCTGACGGAAGTCCGGGTCATTGCCCAGCCGCACGGCTAACGCAACATAGTCATGGGGTAACCGGGCCATCAGTTCGCTTATCCCTAAGAGAGTGTAAAAGCCGTGCATGTATCTCTGGACCATCAAGGGTCCGGGAAGAGTAACCACCGGGACTCCCAAGGCTAGGGCATCCAAACCGGTTAACGAGCTGCTGTAGGCGGGTGAATCGAGAACCACATCCACCACCCTGAGAAGCCGATAATACTCCGGCACCGGCTGGCTGGGTAACCAAATAATCCGCCGACAGAGCGCTTCACCGAGCGTCTTCGCCCAACGAGCCTGTAACCGTTGCACAGTCGCCGGACGAGAGCCTTCCAAGACCAAAAGATACCCGCCAGAATGCTCCGCCAGGATCTCCCGCAAGAGTGGATCGAACCCTGGATGAAACTTGTTCAACCGATGAGGACAAAAGTAAAGCGTCCCCTTTTCCGGTAATCCCCAGCGACGCCGCGAACCTTCCGGCGGTGGCTGCGGACGCGGCTGCCAAGTGGTGAGCCCCCGAAATTGCACCAATTGCTCCGTGTAGTCCTCACGAGCGCTCTCGCCACGCTCAAAAAGCCGGGAAGAGATAAAGTAGTCGATGGTAGCAATCCCCGTAGTCCCATGCTGTCCAAACCCAATGCATTGCCAAGGGGCCAACGGTAAGAAAGCAAGAAAATAATTCACGATGTCCGTTCCCGACTGCCAGTGAAAGATGATATCGCACTCTGCCTGGCGAATCGTCCGGAAAGCATGCTGGATTTCATGGGGGAATCCCACCCACGTGATGTCGGCCCCCGCCGCCATCTTCTGACACGCCGCTCGAATTCCTGCAGACACCAACCCCACGACTTCGAAGCACTGGCGATCGAGTTTTGCCATCACCTGCCCCAAACCTCGGACAAAACCCCCTTGGTGACCTTCCGTTACCAAAAAACCAACACGGAGTTTTGTTCGTCGCGCAGGCTGTGGTCTCTCCTGCGGAAAGAACTTACTGAATAAGCGCGCGAACTTTTCCCGGAGGGCCCGATTGCACACCCCATGATGGTAAAGGTGAAAAGAGGGCACGAAGCCGTCGCGGAAAGCCTGACGCCAGTCCAGCCTCGGCGGATCAACCAAGGCTTCGTCAAGCCGCCTTTCCAGCTCCGCCCGGAACTGGAGCACCGCTTCCGCCGAGTCGAAGACCACCGGGCAAAGGCTCAACTCGCGAAGCTGCCACGTCGTTTTTCCCGGCCGTAGTGCGGCGGCGATCTTGAATTGCTCTCGTGCCGCTTCGAACTCCTCCAAATCGGTATAGACCAGACCCAGGTTCAGACGGGCTTCGGCCCATTGGGGTCGCACCGCGACCACCCGCCGGAATATCTCGCCCGCCTCCTGGAAACGCTTGGCGCTGCAATAGATCTCGCCCAACTGCATGAGCGTTTCGGCCTGCTCTGGCGCCACCGCCAGAGACTCCCGGCAAAGCCGGACCGCTTCGGCGGCGTCCCCTTTGGCCTGGGCCACCCGAGCCAAGTGCCGCAGTGCATCGGCATGACGCGGCTGGAGCCGCAATGCGTATCGCAGGCAGCGTTCCGCCTCGTCCAGTTGGCCCTGTTCCAAGTACACCAAACCCAGGTTGGACCAGGCATCCGGATAGTCTGCGCGAAGCATCACTGCCTTTGAGAAAGCCGAGTGTGCCTCGGCCAGCCGTCCCATCTTCTTGAGCACAGCCCCATAGTTGTTCCAGTACACGGCCTTGTCGCCGCGTAGCCGAAGAGACCGCTCGATCCACCCCAGAGCCTCTTCATGCTGGCCGCGAGCTAGATGGATCATGCCCAGAAAATGCGCCGCCCCGGCATGGTTCGGGCTCGAGGCGAGGATCTCGCGGTAGATTGCTTCGGCCGTCTCCAGATCACCGACCCGATGCGCCGCCAGGGCCCGCTGATAAGCATCTCCCGTGACTTGAATCACCCCTGACGCCGAAGACGGCCCGTCCCGGTTCCGTTGTCCTGCCAGCTCGTGGACATTGCTGCCCATTGCACAACCCTCATCACACGCGCCGAAGCCGCCACATCCGCGGTATCGTGCCTGCGTTCCTCCTCACGGCCGGAGAAAGTTTCTCATGCCGCCGGGAGTTTAACTCTGTGTGTGTGTGTGTGTCAAGTACCCCCTCTTGAAAAATGCTCGCGTCTTGAAAGCCCCGCCGTGCGCCAAACCGGAATTTTGCCGGAGACACGCCGCCGATTGCTCCACGGGCGGAATCCCAGCAATCGAACCTCGCCCCAATCGCCCTCTACCCGGGACGAGGTGAGAAGACGCCGGTCGCGGGTCCCCCTGGAGTTCTCTCGCAGTCTGAACGCACTGGTACCCGGACGGGAGGCGGTCGGCGAGGTAGCCGGTGATTCGATGCTGGACAAAATGCGACGAGATGATCGGTCTATTTCAGCTGGACGTTTCCTTAAGGGCGACCCGGCGCCGGTAGCGTCATGCCGTTGCCGTTGCGGCAAGCCATGCCGCAGAGCTAGGTGATGTCGAAGTCCAGCCAATTCAAGTTTGGTCCGGGCATGACCGCCAATCGGTCTTTGCCATCCCGGTCCAGTCCTTCGGTCCGCAGAAGTGCCAGATGTAAGCGTCCATCCGTGGCGTCCAGCAATCCCAGAGCCGTGACCCGCATCGATTGAATTCGCAGGGCAAGAGATATAACGGCGTCCCGGTCCACCGGCACGCCAGGCTGATCGGCCCTTGGTCGCCGATTTCCCACGAGCGATGATCCCCGGTCAGTGCCCAGACCAGCCGCGCTGCTTCAAAAACCTGGCGATGGCGGTGCGGGCTAAACACCAACACGCCGGAGTTGAGATATTCGCGGGTAAAATCCAGCGGTACCCCCAGGGTTTCGCAAAGCGGTTGCATCTTGGGCACAATGTGGTGGAGCAGGTTGTGCCCCTCTTGCTCGGAGCTGACCGCCCCAACGGCCTCCTCGTGGACTAGCTCGAACAGGTTAGGGCAATCGTCTCGTACCACGACATCACGATCGAAGAACACCACCCGCTCGTAGGCGGCCGTATGTTGGTCGAGGTTCAGCTTTTCCCAGTATGGCTCGCGCCAGCCGAACAGCGGCCGAGTGATTTCGACATATTCGGCGCCCCACCTTTGGGCCGCCGCCCGTTGCGACTCGCGGAAATTCTGGGGCATCCCGTCGCCATAGAGATTGAGCGTTACGACGGCCCGGCCAGACGGTCTAACCGACTCATGGAGTCGTCTGATGGATGCCCGAAACAGATAGGAAAGGAGCCGATCAGACGTTAGTAACTCATGCCGTGAGAGATTCAGGATGTGATCTCCGGTGGAGTCTTTGCTAAGTTCTTGATGCGACAGCATGCAGGTCCAAATGTTGGGACGGGCGGCCAGCCGCGCTGCGTGCTCATGTTCAGGGGCTTTTGTAGAGAGCACGTGTTGGTCACGCCAAGAAATCGGACACACATGGTCGAATGGCAAAACGACAACGCCGGCATGGCCGGTTTTCTTGATGATTTCAGTCAGCGGTTGCGAGCTAACTTCCAACCATGCCGGGACCCGCTGGTCACTCATTATGCGATAGATATGCTGCCATAGCTGGGCTATAGGTTCCGCGCCCGGGCGCGCGGCGAGCAGACCGAGGCCAAAGGTACTATCGGTTGAGTGGTAGGTTACCAGTCCGGCGGGCGAGGTTTCGGCCGCTCTGGCGAGTAGGTCGAACGGCTTCAGCGGAATGCAATCGGCATCGCACCAGACGCCACCGTGGTTTGCCAGTAGGAACACGCGAATGGCATCCGACCGCTGGCAGATATGCCATTCGCGGATCGCTTCCAGCACCTCGGACGGAAAGCCAAGCCCTGGGAGGTCCTCGGGACCAAGCATCCTGGCGTTCGGGTTGTAGGCTTGCAGAAGGTCCAGGCACAGCCGGATATACGGCGGCATTGGGCCTTCCCAGTAGAGCCAGACGGTGTGATTCATCTTGGGCATAGGAGTGCAGCTTTTAGTTCTTCGATGTTGTCCGCCTTAATCTCCAGAACCGGCCGTGTGGTGGCGGCTTTGAGCATGGCCGCCGTCAACTGGGGATGCCTTGCCGTGACGACCAGGCCGTCGCGGTCGCCCTCACGGCAGAGGAATTCGCACCATCGACGCAGCTCATCAATGCGACGCTCTTCCGGCACCTCAGCGAAAATGCGCTCTAGCCCCTTGTCGATGCCGGTCTCTCGATTGCGCCAATAGCCGGGATGAAAACCGTTCGGATGCAGGTGCTCGACCATCGAGGTTGGGCAGTGTAGCAAGATGATGGGGCTGATTCGGATTGACTGCCTGTCTCGCATTCGTTGTTGGATTTCCACGGGCAGGCAGGCGAAGGCCTCTTCTGCTGTGGACCCTTTGACTTCGTACACAGGCCCGGGCCAGGCCTCTCGGACCAGTTCGACCGTCGCATTTGGGTGCCAAACTGTGGGTAGTAGGCCGCCGACACTCTCGGCCTGGATCATCTCCAGCCACGCCCGCAACTGCTCGGTTGTGCCCGGGCGCGTGTTTGGCTTCTCGCTTTGATCACTGTCCCGCTCGTCCCAACTATTGTCGATCCTCCTGTCAGCGAAAATTCTCTTCAGGCCGACGTCGATCCCGTCTTCATCGCGTTCGTGCCCGGGATGAAAGCCGAATCGTATCATCTCCTCGAGGACCGGCCGATCCACCATTGCAACAGCCACAGGCCCCGGCGGAAGCCTCGACGATCCGCTGATCCACCACTCGGGAGGCTTCTCCGCTCCCCGAATGTCGCTCCGGCCGCCGGCTTGGCCGATCAGCCAAGGATCTGGTGCATAGACGATGTGTTGGTGCTGCCAGTCCCGCATGAGCCAGTCGATGTGGACGGTCGCATTTCCCCAACGCCGCTGCAAGGCCTTCATATAACTCGGCCGGGCTGCATAGGCGTGCGTCCGCTGTGCGTAGCGTACACGGACGACCCCGGGAATCTCGGTCGGGATCGGCGGGGCGTGGTGCTGGCCGCCGAGCATGATCCCTTCCCAGTCGCTGGGCACTTTCGCCAGAAACTCGGCCACGCGCTCCGGAAATCCCTCCGTGATGTCGGCGTCATCCTCGAGGATAAGGACACTTTGCACGTCGTCCATCAGGCAATCTTGCAAGATTCGCAGATGACTCATCCTGCAGCCATAGGCCCCGCCGCCCTGTGTGAACTCTGGCGGAACGCCCACCTTGTCGCCTTCGATCGCGGGATATACCTCCGGGCGTTTGAACGGCCAACCGTATCGCTCGAGTCTCGCCCAGAAGGCCCGCAGTCGGTCCGGCCGGCGTTTCAGGTTAATCACATAGACTCGTTCAAAGAAGTCACGCAAAGCCATCTCTCACAGCCCCCGTGCAGCGAGGACGTCATCAATGTCTCTCAGTAGCTTCGGCACCAGACGCATCTGAATGTCGATAATCAATTCCGCTAGCTCTGGATTGAATCGGAGTCGCCGGACTTCGTTGCCTAGCAAGTCCCGCATTTGCCGCCGCAAATCGCACGTTCTGCCGGGCGGAGATTCGGACGATACGATCTCTGCCAACGCCGGCACGATCCGGAGCTGTTCTTCGACGAGCGCGTCCACGATTTCGGCCATAAGCTTAGACTTGGCGGCCAAACCTTCTCGGATCTGCCGTTTGCACTCGTCCAACTGCGCATTGTCAAGCCAATGCTTCATGGGTCGCACTCCGACTAAGACTGGCAAGGCACACTCACACTGATGGAAGCCTGGTTGCAATTCGTCAAAATCTGAAAGCTCGTGAATGTCTTGTAAAACCCGCCGCCGTAGGTGAACGACTCCCAATTCGACAATGCCTCAATATAGACGCTGTCACCATAGCGTTTCACGTAAGCATAACACCTCATCTTTCCGGTGGATGTGTCCAACTCCACCCACGCCTGTTGGTTGTAGCCGCCGGACCACGCCCACTTATAGGTTGGGCTGGATTGCGTCTTTGTTAGCGTTATAGGCCCCCAATCATACCGATACGGATTGCCATTCAATATGTACCAAAAGCTGGCGTTCATGGTCGCCTGGTTACCTGGTGTGCAATACGGCGACGCAGAGCTTGAAGATGAGCTCGATGAACTCGAGCCGCTTATTGAACTTCCGGGCCCGCTTTGGGAACCGAATGACGAGCTTTGGCTGGACTCACTGCTGCTCGTTGACTGCGACGATGACGCAGATTCGCTCGATGAACTAGAGCTGCTCGTGCTGGATGACGCCGGCGGCGGAGGCGGTGGCGGTGCACTTCCAGAACTTGCCGACGATGACAGCGCGGAGCTCGCGGAGGCGCTGCTAGCGGCGGAACTTGCCGAGGACACACTGCTCTGGCTGGCGGGCGTGGACAGCCCGGAAGAGCTCGCGCTGGCCGAAGCGGAGCTGCTCGCCGAAGTTGAACTGCTGACACTCGACGACGTCGCCGAACTGGGCGAGCTTGAACTAGTAGACAGACTGCTGCTGGCGGACGGCGAGCTGGACGAGAGCGACACACTGGAGCTTTTCGAAGCGCTAGGCGATACGGAGAGACTGCTCGAAGACAGCGACTGACTTTCCGATAGCGAACTCGCCGGGCTCGAGGCCGACGCGCTCGTCGACAGGCTTGATTCGGGAGACGACGACGTCGCGGAACTCGGGCTGGACGGGCTGCCGCTAGACGAGAGCGAGCCGGCGGAGCTCGTGCTCTCACTGACGGACGACCAGCTCTTCGCAGATCCGTAACTCATAAGGTTCGCTACAGGCCCCAGTAATCATGTTCCGTCCAGCGTACCGGGAGATCACCATGCACAAAGTGGAAGACAGCAAGGACCAAGGCCCGCGTTGCCACACGCCAGTTCGCCGCTAGGTGTCGGAAGTAACTCTTCATCCCGTTATTCCGCTCGCGGGTCGGACGGATACGCACTATTGATGAAGGCCTCATTTGCCAGGAATTGTTCGTGCGTTCGCCGCGGGAACCTCTTCCCGGCGAAGCCCCGGCGGATGCCGGTCAACCTGATGACGAGGCGGACCGCATGCGCGGCATCCTGTTCCGCAAACCGCAGGCGGATCTTATCCCCGACAGCCCGGGCGCCCACTGAGATGGGCTTATCGGCTGCGATACCGCACACTTCAATCGTGCCTTTTTCGCACACCTCAACGAAGTGCGGATCGATGGCCACCTCGTGGTCCGCCTGAGGCACGTGTATCGTCATCACGTCGTCGAACCGGACTTCCGGCATCTCGTGGATGAACAGAGCCACGTAGCCAGTTGGAGACCATGACGCCGGGACGATGGCGGACGATTTATCCGATCCGCTCCACGATATACTGGGTGGCACACTGCTCGATGGGCCGACGCTGCTTCCACTTGGCAGACTTGATGAGCTCTCCTGACTTGTCGACGATTCAGAGGAGGTCGAACTAGTCGACGATTCAGACGAAGCCGAACTTTCAGAAGAGGCCGAAGAGTCCGAGCTTTGCGAGGAGTCCGATCGGCTGGAGTCGCTAACGCTGGAGTCCGAAACACTGCCAGATCCACAGCATCCCTCACCCCAGAACAGAAGTTCCCATTTGCCACTATCCGGCATCCACACGGCCCAGCCGAATGTTCCGGCATAAAGGCCGGCAGCCGGTGCGATGCCCAACGAATCATAGACCGTGATAATCTCGTCGCCGTCACACCACCGCGAATTGCCGTAGAGGATCTTCCGGGCGGAGGCGTGGCCGCACTTCGCCAACGTGCCGAAGAGCTCGAAGCGGCAGATATCTTGGTCATCGTTGCCGATGCGGACGATGGCCCACTTGACGCCTGTTCCGGGCTCTTTCCACAGGATGATAGCGCCGCCCGCGTCGCAGCTTTGTAAATAGTCACAGGTGCCGTTTGCGATGTCGGCGTGGCGGTGTCGCTCGTTCGTGACATTGACCCGGGCCACCGTGACGCCGGAGACGCACGCTCGGTGTGCGATCTCCCCGGCGGCCACCGGCTCGTGGAGGATGGCGAATCGTCCCGAGTGCTCCGGGAGTGTCGGAACCACGCCGTCTAGAGCCGGTTCGTTCTGGAACGCCTGTTCATTGCTCGCTGGCTGGATGATCGGGCCGACAAGGGCGACGACGTCGAAGCGGTTCCGGGTCTGCCCCGTTTGATTGCGGACTTTGATGAGTGTGCTCGATGGCCGACTGCTGGTTGACTCCTGCGTCTGGCTCCGCTGTCTGGCCTTCCAATCGAGAGCGACGTCGATAAACGTGTTGAACGTCTCAGCCGGAATGTTGAGTTTGTCGCCGCTGCGGACTTTTTTGAATGGATTGCCTGGCATTAGGTGCCGATTCCCAGGAGCGAAAAATCAGCGTACTGGTACACCTGTTCGACGTAGGCCGCGATGGGCTTCTTGATTAGAGCATTCGCATTGGCATCGACGTCATCGGCGTATCGGACCCACAGATATTCCCAGCCCTTCTTATTGATGCCCGTGATATCGCCGATCGTCATGTTCTGGACGTTCGGGCTGGCCGCGAACTTGAACGTTATCTCCCAGTCCTCCTGGCCGCGTTGCGAGCCGCTGGCTCCCAAGAACAAGACTTCGCCTGTGGCGAAACCGCGGAATGGTGCATTATTGACCTTGCCCGTGAGGTAGAAGAGCGTGGCCTTGTACGAGTTGGTCACCAGTTCGACCGCAATGTAGTGCGTCTCGGAGAAGTTGTAGACCGGAACTGTGATATCCACGCCTTCGACGTTGTCGTGCGTGACGCCGATGGCCCCTTGGAAATCCGGTGCCGTTTTACCCGGCGGTGCGTAGCGGCCCACCGTCTGGATGCTGTGCGTGATGTGCTGCGTACCGCCGCCGGTCTCGAATTGATAGCTGGAGTCGCCCATCTGTGGCGGCTGTCGCGGCCCATAACGGACCGTCCCCTCCCAGACGTCTTCAGCGATCCGCTCGATGGACAGACTCTGCCGGACTAGGCCGTCATAGTACACAGGTGCGATGGCCAGAATCGCCGTCTTCGCGGCAATGTCGTCGTCCGTCCCGCGGGCCACGAAGATCAGATCGACAGACGGATTGTCTCCGGTCGTCGATTGGCGGCTGTTCCATTTCTCCTTGACGATGATGGCCATCTCTATCGCTCCGATCAGGCAAACACCAATCCACCGTGTTGGGCCTGCTGGACGAGTTTCTTAGTGTTCTTCGCCGTTTCTTCTCCGGCACGGGCCGCGCGTTCCAATGGGCTGCCCGCACTCAGCCCGGCTGCCGCCAGCGGATTGAATGTTCCAACCACGCTGATCGCCTGCTTGGCCAATCCCTCGAACTCGAACTGTTTCAATTCTCCGATCCCCTTTATAGGTTCCGGTGCGTTATCCTTCTCAAACTCCGCCCGCTCCTGGGCCGCCCTGTCGAGGGCCTCTTGCCACTTCTTCCGCGTCTCTTCCACTGCGTCCTGGGCCGCCTTCAACGCCTCGTCGTTCTGCTTCTTGTGCTCGACGTGCGCCTTCTCGCGTTCCTCCTCAAGGATCTTGATCGCCCCTTCTCTCTCCTTCTCGATCGCGTCTTGTTTCTTCTTCTGTGTGTCTTCGATCTGATTGAGTTCTTCTTGATAGTTGTGCTCGCGGGCCTTCTGTTCGCGTGCGAAATCCTCATCGAGGATTTTCATCGCCGCCTCGGCGTCCACCTTCGGATCGATCGCCGCCATGAGTTGCACGAACTTCTTAGCGATCCAATTCTGGGCCGTCCGCCAGGCGGTCACCAGGTAATAGATGAACGTGCTCCAGACACGCTGCATGAATGCAACGACTTCAACCCACGTGCGTTGAATCGCCGCCCAACCTTCGGTCAGCAACTTCGCCAGGCCGTAGACGGCCTCTGTCCCGACGGCCTGAAACGTCTCCTTGAAGGCGTTCCACTTCTCGGTAAGCCAGGCAATCCCCTTCTGCCATTCGAGTTTGAGCGTAAGCCAGAGGATTTCAGCGGCCAGAGCCAGATCGCCCGCAGCGAGGGCGTCGCCGATGCCCTTCCACGCCTTCACCACCGTCTCGCGGAGACTGTTGAATTTCTCTCTAAGCCACTCCAACGCCTTCTGGCCCAAGCCCGACACGTACAAGAAGTACGCCCCAAGGGCGGCAAGGGCCCCGATCACCAGTCCGACGGGCGAGAGCAAGGCTCCCAGTGCCACCGGGATCATTTTAAAGACTGCAACGGCGGCGGTTATCATCGGCGTCAAAACGCCGATCGCAGTGCCGATGGCGGCAATCAGGTTTCCTAGCATGATGAGTGCAGCCCCGGCAGCGAGGACTCCGAGCGCGATCTGGAAGATCGTCACCACTAGCGCCCGATTCTCTTTGATCCAGTCGCCGATCGATTTGAGCATGTACGCCGCGCGCTCTGCGAACTCCGTGAGAACTGGCGCGAGTGCCGAACCGATCAAGAAGACGCCCTGCTTGACAACACGCCAGAGCATATTCAGAGCGTCGCCTAGTCTCGCGGCCGAATCGGCGTCCTCGGTGGAGATCGTCAGGCCCAGATCCCGGGCCTGCTGGCGGAGTTCGCGGATCCCCGCCGCCCCCTGAGACATGAGGGGCAGCAGCATCGTGCCCGACCGACCGAAGATATCCATCGCTGCAGCGGCTCGGAGAGACGGGTCTTCGATCTTGGCGATCCCGTCCGCGATCATCTCGAATTGCTGATCCGGCGATAATCCCACCAGTTGGCTCACCGTCAGCCCGAGATTAGCCAGTGCATCCTCCGCGGAGCCCAGTCCATTGGTCGCATCGCCGATCACGGCCTGCATGCGGCGGATGCCCATTTCGACAGTCGCCAGGTCGGTTCCGGACTGCTCGGCGGCGAAGCCCAATTCGGATAGCACCTCCGCCGATATACCCGTTCGTTGCGACATCTTTTGGACGGTGTCTCCCATACTGGAAAAAACCTTCGCCGCTGCGAAAAGTCCGCCGGCTGCGGCCAGGCCCGCCGTGAACAGTCTTTGGCCCGCGGCTGTGACGCTCTGCCCCCAGGCCTTGAGCTTCTTCGACGCCTCCTTCAGGCCTTTCTCCAATCGCTTATTGTCGGTGTGGATCTCGACAAACGCCTCACCGGCTTTAATGTCGGACGGACTCGGCATAGTTTACCTTTGCTTCAAGATCCCCATCTCGACGAGCTGTTTGAGCGTGGCGGTCGGTGTCGTCTTTCTCATCAGCGGATGGAAGTCTGCGGGCCTGAGGGCACGCTGTCCTTTTCCGCGGAAGGCGTTATAGAGCATCGCCAGCAACTGGGCCGTGTGATTCCACTGATCTCGCTGGCGGCCTTCCACCATCCAGCACAGTTCCCGCAACGTCAGCGGTCCTGGGTTGACTCCGACGATTCCTGCGAGCTCGTGGATGATTCTCCAATGCCGCTCAGTGCCGCCTCGATCTCCCGAGGCAGATCCGCCCGCTGGAGCTGCACCTTCAGCTTCTGCAGCATCAGTTGGCCCAACTCGCCCCACTTCTCCAGAACCATCCGGATGGCCTCCCGTTGGTTCGGCTCTGGGAAAAAATCGATCAGCTCCTCCACGAAGGCCTCTTTCGCTTTCCGGATGGCATCGCCCGCCATCGCTCGAGCGAAGTCGACGTCGGTGATCTTCTCCGCGTCAGCTTCGGGCTTGCACACGCAGTAGAGGACGTCGCAGAGGAGGATCGGATCGACCAGAATCCGCGTCAGCGTGCCCTTCACGTCGAGGAGATCTTCCTTCAGTAGATCGCGGACCCGTTTCACCGCGTCTACGTTGACGGCGATCGTCCACACGCGGCCAGCGCTATCTTGAAATGTTCTCATGCAGTGGATTCCTCAACAGTCGGTTTCAGTGTGAAATCGATCGTTGCCACATCTTCGATCGGCTGCCCCTGGGAGAGGCTCGTCACGGCCCATTTGCCCGTGTAAGTGAGCGTCGGGTCGGAAACGGTGACGGCCAGTGCCGTTCCATTTGTGTAGGCATTGAGAAGGGCTTGTACGGCCGGATCATCGGGGGAATAGACGGCCGTGCCTGAGATCGTGTACTCGTGAATCGCGAGCACGACTTGTTTGACGCCCTGGCTGCCCCGCGTCGTCACGTCGGCCTCGCTTCCGCCGAGTTCCACCGTCACCTCTTTGGCTAGCTTGAGTTCGTTCGTGCCGATCATCAGCGTGCATTCACGGCCGAGTTTCCAGTTTGTCGCCATAGCGAGCTCCTCCTGTTTGCGGGCCGGGCTGCAGTACGGGCTACCGCACCGAACCGGCCCAGAATTTCGGTAAACGGTCTTTCGTCTTTTCCAATGCGGGGGCCATAAAGGGGCGCTTGGGGTATCGTTCGCCGCGGAACCGCCCGCCGTGTTCATGGGCTTTTCCGGCGGTCCCGAACGACTCGACGTCCGGGCCGATGACCACCACTTGCCGCTTTTTCTCCACGGCGTACTTGATGGCCCGGGGGAGTCGCCGGGTGTGCGTGTGCGGCGGTTGCCCGGCCGGAGCCGGACCTTTCCGCTTGCGGATGCCCCGCACGGCCGCCAGACGGATCGCACCACCGGCATGGCCGAGGCTTTCGATATTCGCCCGTTTGGCCTTGCGGGCGACCTTATTCATTTCGCTTCGAGTCCTGGCCTTCACACCAACCATCACTCACCCCACGATACGGAAAGAGAGCGTGATGATGCTGGTGAAGCATCTCAGTTCGTCGAGGTGTTCCACGGCGTAGATCGGGTCATGTTCGATCTTGACACACAGAGCCCCTGGCATCGCGGTCAGCCGTCGGAGCTTGAAGTGCCGCACGATTTCGTCGGCCAGGGCTAAAAGAGGTTCGATTTCCTCTGCGCTTTCCGTCGTGAGCTTCTGCTGGATGGCCAGGTCGATTTGGTACTGGCGGTTGTCGTCGCCGCGGCTGTCGGCGTCAATTGTGAGGCTGCGGGGCACGACGCTCACTTGGAGCGTCTTCAGGTCGGCTGGCTCGAACCGGGGGCGATAGAGCCGCCGGGCGGCGAAAGGGAGGCTCCAGCCCTCGCTGTTCAGCTCCGAAACAACCGCATCGGCTAATGCGACGATCGTGGCCATAGGTCATGCCTTAAAAATCCGTTGCCAGAGGGTTTTTATCCAGGCGGGTTGGGGCAGCACATTCCAGCCCACGATGAGCCCTAGAGCACAGCCAAGTAAGAATGCAAACATAGCCGCCTCACGAACGTTTTCGCTTGGTTGTACGGGATTTGGTGGCAGGGGTTTTGGTCCTAGTGGTCGTCGTGGGTGTTGCCGCGGTCGTGACTGGTGTGGGCGGTGCAGGGAGCACTTTCGCCAAGAGGGTCAGTAAGTAGAACAGCCACCCTTTCATCACCAGGACGATTAAGAGGAAGACCACCCCTGCGGCGAGAATCCATGAGAGAACCGTGCGGAAGGGGTTCGTCATAAGGGCGAACAGCCAGGAGAGCAGGCCGCCCGCGGGACGGCGGAGATCACGGTCCTTATCGGGTTGGTAGTTGGGGTTGGGCTTACGCAGGCACTGGAAGGCTTTTCGGAGTCCCTCCGCGCCATCGTTATAATCGTCCTGGCGATGGAGCACGCTGCCGTCCGGGGCCTGGATGTAGATCGTGGGCCTTCCGGCGGTGTAGAAGCCTACGCCAGTGACGGCCCAATGATCGGGTGGATAGTCTTGGACGAGGCATTGCTCGGCAATATCACGCAAGGGGCCTTGGAGGTCCTGGAGCACGCGGCGGCGGTCGGCCTCCGTGCCGATCACCGTCAGGCGGAGCTTCCCGCTGTCGTCGGCCAGGCTCCCAGCCTGCAGAATCCGCTCGGCTTCGGAGCGGGTGATCTCTCGACCGTCAAGGGTGATGCGCTCATTGGAACCGTTAAGGCCAGCTCGAACGATGCCAAAGTTCTGGACGCCGTCTTGCTCAATCACCGGCAGTTCCCCTGGGGTCGTGCCGGGTACAGCGCGGCCTGCAGCGTCAGGCGAAGACGGCTGGGATGGTGAAGCTGGCGATGGAGCGGCCGAAGAGCCGCTGGTGCCAGCGGTCGTCTCCGATGTTGATGGCGCAGGGTCATCGCGTCGCAATACCATGCGCACCGTTTGGCCAGGTGCGAACGTCACCGTCCATCTGCGGACGATATCTCCCCATTGGGCCGTTACGCGGTATTGATAAGTGCGGCCCGGCTCCAATGGCGGCGTCTGCACGCGCGTCTTTCCGTCGTGGAGTGTGATGGGCGTCTCGCCGAACCAGACGCGGCCATTCTGCGGGACGACTTCGACATCGAGCACGGCCGGCTGCCCAGTACGGTCAACGATCGGTCGCCACTGGGGCCCGTCTGGGACCGGGCAGCCGCTGGGACCGCACTGGCCAAGTAACATCGCGAACACGAGTGTGTACATGACCGATCCTGTCTTCAGTTTGCGTTCTTTGGCGGCGGGGGCGGTGGAGGTGCCAGGAGAATGACCGCCCAACCGCCACCCAGTCCGGTCCAGCTCCGCCGGAATTCTTCCGGTGTCATCCACTCAATCTGGTTTTCACCGATGTAGTTGTTGTCCAAGACGGCGAAGTAGCGATCGTCGGCGTGGACCAGGTTCACCATATGGGCGATTTTCCCGCCGCCGTAACGGCCGCTTGGGCTGAAGCTGTATGTCACGCACGGCATCCGACCGGTGCGGCAGGCGAGTTTTAATAGCTCCAGGTCATTGCCTTCGTAATTGAGAAAGGCTGGGGGCTCGGAGGCCCCGCGCTCGCGGGCCATCTCGGGGAGATACTTGGCCACGGCCCCGGGATAGGCCCCGCCGGGGATACCGTGCTGTTGAATCCACTTGGGGGCCTCTTGGTAGGGCGGCACGTTCTGCCAGAGGGCCGCATGGTGGATCGAGGTCCATACGCAGCAGCCCTGGCCCCGGGAGGTGGTGTTGCGGCGATGCAGTTCCACCGGCAGGTCGCAGTGGACTTCGGTCCCGTCGGGGGCCCGGTTGCCGCCGACCGTGGCGGCAATACCCGCCGCGGCCAAGCCGAGAAGGCAACAGAATCCGATGACAGCCAACAATTGCCTCATCACACGCCCTTCAGTCTATGGCTCGTCAAGCAATTTGGTGTGAATCCGCAACAGCGTCCGGTATGGGTCGCTCCATCGCCACTCCGGTTCGTTCCCCGGGGCCAGGACCTCAAAGACGAGTGTCTTCCCGTCGTGGGTCTCCAGGATCCGGTCCCCCCGTTCAGGCAAAACCCTTTGACCGCCCAGGATCAGGTCCTCCGCCGCAATCAAGAAATCCCGGTCGGTCCACTCCATTCGTACCCCGCCGTAGCCGTCATCGAGCTTAAGTAGGGTTCGCCCGATGACGGCCTGGAGAGTCACTTCGTCGGTCCCGCGGCGATAGACGATCGGCCGCGAGGCGTGGACTTTGAGCTTCTCGGCCAGCCAGGCCAGGCCCTCACTGAGCATGTCACCCATAGGCCCGTCACTGGCTCAGCCGGACGCGAACGGTGGTCGCCCCGGCGCCGGCTGCGCGCACGGCCTTGCCCACAAGCTTGTTGGACCCGCCGCCGTCCGTGGTTACGGCCAGCTTGTTGGTGGCGTCCCAATAGACCTTGGCCCCGGCCGTGAACTCCGTCGCGCCGGCCTTCGCCACGTCGAACACCCCGGCCACGGCCAGCGAGCCCGGCGTGCCGGCGGCGATCGGTGTTCGCGCGATGCCCACCAGGTCCCCCTGGACCACGACATCCCCGGCCGAACAATCGGCCGACGGCGTGTAGTCGATCTGCTCCCCCTCGTGTACGAAAACCGCCAGTGCCATCATGCTTTCTCCCTTCGTGTTCAGCCTTCAGTTATCAGCCCTCACCCTCGTGCTCAGGCCTCGCCCTTCATCTTCACGCCGCCACGCGGGTCCTGCAGGGCACAACCGAAATCGTGATAGCCTCGCATCTGGATGCCCAAGACCGAGAAGTCGGCGTCGGCCGTCTCGATCGTCGGCGACTCCTGGCCATTCAAGAACGCCACCTCGATCACCGGTAGGTCGTCCGGCGTGGCCAAGAGATACCAGGCCTTACTGGAATTGCCGGGATACTGGCTGTTGGACAGGTAGCGACTCACCTCCACCCGGAACTTGCCTTGGTGCGGGTTGGCCACCGGATAGCTCTTGTTGCTCGTCGTGTCCCGCAGCTCCATCGACTTGAAAAGCTGGGAGCCGATGGCCGAAAGGGCCGTGGGCACAAGCAAGATCGCCGGCATGATCCCGATCGGCTTGCCGTCACTGTCCACCTGATCCATAAAGGCCACCTCGGCCTTGGTCAGGCCGTCGATGGAAAGGGCCGTGTCGGCCCCCTCCAGGTAGTTCTTGTTCGCCACGGAGAAGAAGCTGGCGTTATTGAGGAAGGTGCCCCAGAAGACGTCGTTGATCTTGAGACCCGAGCCCCGGCCCAGCTTGCGGGGCACGGTGGTGATCGCCCCCAGATCGTCGTTGATGATGTCACGGCGGTCGATCGAGAGCATCAGGCCGTAGGTGTCGGCCTTATTGGTGTAGGTCTCGTTGCCCAACGTGCCGTGCTTGAGTTCCCCGCCTGGAGCCACCTGCTCGTACTGGTCGGTGCCGATGAGTCGGTAGCTGGTGACGGTCTTGAAGTCCGAGACGTTCCGCACCGCACAGATGTTCCGCCAGGTCCGCTCGACGGAGAAGAACCCGTCCAGGAGGAACTTGTTGGCCACGTTGGAGAGGATGCCGCCGATGTCGATCGTCGAGAACCCGGCCTCCAGTTCCGGCCGGAAGGCGAACCGCAATACGGTGCGGCTATCGCGGAAGCTGCGGCCCGTGTAGCCGTTGGCCCAAGCGGCTTCCAGGAGAAGCTCTTGAAGTCCGATCCCGCCGCGAAAGCGGCGCGTGGCCGCCTCCAAGGTCGGTTCGTCGAAGAGTTCTTCCACGCCCACGGCCTTGGCCGTGAGCATGCAGGCGGCCTCGAGCAGTCGCCCGGTCACGGCCTCTGGGCTGCAGACCTGCACGGCCGGGGCCTTGGGACGCTCTTCCCGCAGGACGGCCAGCGCGGTGCGGCTGATCTCCCAGTGTTCCTGGATCGCCTGGGCCTCGATGTCTGGGTGCCGGCCGGCACAGACCTGGCGGATGGCCAAGATCCGTGCCGCCTCGGCGGCCTGGGCGTCCGAGGTGGGGGGCTGGGGAGTGGGGACTTGAGGAGTCGCTCCAGGGTCCCCTCCGTCCGCCGCGATGTGGGTGTCCGTCGGTTCGCCGGACGGCTTTTGAGCAGTGGCCTGCTCCCCGACAGGCCGGTTGTGATCGGGAAAAATCTCCATCGCTTGGTTCTCCTCCTTGCCTGCTTGCACACCGGCTGCCGCCACGCTCGCGCTGGTGGCCCCGTCGGCCCCCAGGTCCACGAAACTGATCTCGCCCAAGACGGCCTTGCGAATGACGTTCACCGGCCCAGCGAACTGGCGGCCGTTGACCAGCACTTTTTGGTTCTCCTTGACGAACTCGAACTCCTCGACGGCCGCCCCAATCGAGGCCTGCCAGGGGAACCCGTTGCGGGCACTGGCCACGATCTCCCGGGCGGCGGGCGTATCACGCGAGACAACCCCCGTGGCTACCAGGCGGCCGTCCTCGATGCGGATCGCATCCGTGTGCCCCACGCCGCTGGCCATGTCGTGGCCGAAGCGGATCGGCCGGCTCTGCGATGGGATGACGAGGCCCGCCAGGTCCACGATGACTGGATAGCGCCAGCCAGCGATCCGCATCGGCCCGCCCGTGTAGGCGACCATCGAAAACCGCGGGAGCTTCAACTGCCCGTCGGCTTGATTAGTATCGGCGGCCTCGATCGTGATGCTGCCGGGATCGCACACCAGGTTCAGGTGGGCCTCCGTGCGCACCCGAGCCTGTTGCTCACAGACGGCCCGCCGCTGGGCCGCGTCCGGAAATTCTTGGACCATCACTGGGTGGCCCATGCACCGTGCGATGAACTCATCATGGGATTCGCCCGGCTTACGCTGCGGCAGCGGCATTCGTGATTTCCTCCTCTTCGTCAGCCTCGTCCATGTTCTGATCCTTCGACATAGGCCGCGGCAGGCCTTGATCCGGCGTCAGCCCCAACTCTCGCATCAATGCGAGCTCCTTGGCCCGCTGACGCAAAGCCTCTTCCCAGTCGCGGCCCTGGCGAGCGTACTCGTGGGCCAGCGTCGTCGTGTGGCTGGCCAGACGCGTTGCTTGGGCCGAGGCCTCCTTGGCCGGGTCCACATGCTCTTGGCCGTCCCAGAACCACTGGTGCGGCCACTCCAGCATCGGTCCCAATTCTTCGGGCCACAGCTCGCGGATCAGCACCGCCTCATCGAGCCAGGCGGCCAGCACACGATCCAGGACCACGGTCTCCAGATGGGCCTGTTCCACCCGCAGGCTCTTGTAATAGGTTTGATGATCCAATCGGCCGGAGGCGTAGTTGTAACCCGAGGAGTTGCCCGCCGCGATGTTGAAGGGCATCGAAAGGCAGCGGGCGATCTCGTTGAGGATCTCGTGTTTGAATTCGGCGTAGGTCGTGCTCGGCTGCTCGGCCTGGAGTTGGCTCATCTTCCATCCGCCGGGCATTGTGATGAGTGCCCGTTGCTCAAGCTCGATCGGCTCGAATGGTTCCGCCGCCTCCGCTTCACCGCCCGGCGGGGCATCGGTGTAAAGGATGCCGGCGAAGTCGGCCGCCGTCTCAGCAGCCGCAAGCACCGCCAGCGTGAACCGTCGAAGCTGAGCGAAGAGCGGCAGCGCCGGCATGATATCGGGAATACCCCGGACCTGGCCCGGTCGGTCCACACGAAACCAGTGAATCATCGACTCGGCCGGGACGCGGTCGTATTGCAAGCTCCATCCCACCCCTGCATCACCCGGGTGGTTCGGCAGCACATGATACTCGACCGGATTGCCGAAGGCATCGAAGACGATCCCGTCGACGGCATTGACGCTCAGCGTGCCAAGGTCCGGCGTCGTCACCTGGTCGGCCTCGACCAAACGCAAGTCCAGTTTGACCGGCGTGGGCAAACGCGGGTTGCTCGTCAAAATGGCAAAGGCCTCACCGTCCTGGGCCCGGGCCATCCGCATCGTGCGGAGCTTTTCCGCCAAGTTGACCGCCTTGGCCCACCCGGAAAACTCCTGTTCGATCCGGCGGTTGACCTCGGCATTGGCGGTGAGCATCTGGAGCCGGGGACCGGTGCCGATCGTGTCGTTGGCCAACGTCAGCACGATGCCGCGGGCGTAGCTGTTGTTGGCCACCTCGTACCGGGCGCGGTTCCGCAGGATGCGCCGGACTTGGGGGCTGTTGGCCGCCCGGGCCGAAAGACCATCGGCGGCCGCCCAGTGCCGGCGGTTGTCCTCGGTGGTCATCGCCGCGTCGTAGCGGGCCCGCAGGGGAAGCGCGGCCCGCCACGAACGCAGGCGACGATTCGGGTGTGTGGCCTTCCCCGGCCACAAAAACCGCATCCATGCCAACAACTCAGTTCACCCCCGGCGGAACGAACTTGTTGAACCTCAGACCCCGCTGACGCTGTTTGGCTGCCTCCTTGCTGGCCAGGTAGCGGTCTGCCTCGATCTGCTCCGACAGCGGATGCTGCTTAACCGACCCGGCGTCACCCGAGACCTCAGCCGGCTTCTGGGCATTCTGGCGGATAGTGTCATCGAGGTTATCGGTCATTCGCTTGGTCTCCGGCAAATGCGAGCTGTGGAAAGCCCCCTATGAGTTGACCTACCCGGTGCAAGGCCAAACTGTCGGAGTTTTTCCCCAAAAATCCCGAAAGCGTGCTCCCTCCAGCGATCCCAGCATCCCATCCGATATATTGGCCGGACTTGCTGCCCGCCAGCTGCAGATGCGGTTGCTCGATAGGCGCTACAGGTTCACAGCGCCCTGCCTACCTATCTCTTACATATGCCAATTCTCGGCGATCTGTCGGCTGAATGTCCCCAAAAATCGAACTCGCGCCCCATCGAGCGATCCGGGCCTCCCCTGCGAGGGGCCGGCGCGTAGGTCACCATCCGTCGTCCGCAGTGCCGGCAGACCTTGCGGCGACGGATACGCCCGCTGGGCAAGGATTCGGTGTGTGTCGTGCGGAAGTGGCGGCACCCGCAGCGTGGGCAGGCGGTGCCGCGCCGGGGTTGGGAGGCTTCGGACCTGGAGCCCGTGGCTTGAGATGCGTCATCCATGACGGCCTCGCTTTTTCCGCTGAAGCTCGGCGAAGCTGACCCGCCGGCGATCTTGACCAGGCTCGGGGGCCATTCCCGGCAGTGCAACCCCCTGGAGCGATGCCGCGACTGCACACCCCACCAGGCAGTCCAGCCAGTGATTGTCGCCACCCGACACGCGGAGCTTCCATTCGTCCACCGTCCGTCCGCGGCCTTCGGTGCGGACACGATACTCGGCCGTCAAATGCTCGGCAAATAGCCGGTGCTGCTCCGGCCGATCACCAAAGAGCGACAGACACCCCCGGTCGCCCATCGCCACGGCCAACCGGGCATAGACGAACGACTTCCAGAAGTTCGTGTCGTAGACGCAGTAACGCACAGCCCGACGGCCCTGGACGTTCGGGATACGCCAATTAAAGCCAACCCGGTCGCCAGGCTTCCGCTGGTAGTCGTTCAAGGGGCGGCTGGAGGCCCCGATGAATCGCCCGTGGCTGGGCATCAGCACGGCGGCATGGGCCGACTGCCGACAGAACTGGTACACCACATCCGTCGATTGACCCCAGTTGGCATCGACGAGGCACCGCTCGATCCGCAAGAGGGCCCCATCGTCTCGGCGGAACTCGCGGCCCAGATAGTCAGTGGTGAGCTTCTCCAGCCCGGCGTAGATCGCCCCCTCCACACCGGCAACGCCTGTTACCATGGCCAAGGTTCGCCTAGCGTCACGGAGCGTGAAATAGGGTCGGTCTTGCTTCGGATAGGTCCCGTAGTCGATCACATAGCCGGTAAAATCGTCCTCCCAGGCCGCCACGACGAAAAACAAGAGGTTTTGCTGGACATCGATGAACATCGTCAGGTGATTGCACCCGATGGGCACCTCGCCACGACGCAGGCGGTTGATCTTACTGGCGATCTGATCGGCCGTCAGGTCTGCCTCCTGGGGTGACTCCTCGGGCAAAGGCTCGTTCTGGTACTCGGCCCAGAAGGCCCGCTCATCCTGGAGCTTCAGGTTCATGGCGTGTTGGACGGCCGAGAGCTCGTCGTGGTTGTAGCGCTCCGGCCAGGCAACGATCGCCCCCTCGTCCATCGCCTCGCGGTTCTGCCGGTAAAACTCGGTCGCCTCTTCGCCGTGGCCTCCCCGCCGAAAGCTCTCGGCCCGCAGCTCGGCATACTTCTGCCACAGCTTCTCATTGGTCGGAAACGCATAAATGAGTTTGGTTCGTTCGCCATTCCATTCCGGATGTTTGTCCCGGTTCAAAATGTTGTCAGCCATGTCGCCCGGTCGAATCACCGTGCAGGGCATGATGCCGCTGATCTTCTTGCCCGGCCCGGCCAGGCCCAAGACAGCACCCGCCAGGATGCTCTCGCGGGTGGCACACTGGGAGAGGCTCCGGGCACTCTCGTCGGTCTGCGGGTCATCCAGCACCACCAGGCTGGGACGCACCGTCTTCCCGTCCGCCCGCTTGTACTTCATCCCGCGAATACGGCCCGTGAGGCCCGCCACCTTGATGATCGCCCCACTGGCCTTGCTCCCGGGAATGGTGGGCAGGACGATCTCCCGGGCCGTCCAGCCGATATGGGTCCGTTGGCCCCGATAGAGCTGCCCGGCACAGCGGTTGGCAATGCCCTCCAGGCAATGGATCGGGTAGACCACCTCGGGAAAGTCCTCCAAGAGCAGTTCGTTGCCGTCCAGTTCCATCTTGATCGACTCGAGCATGTCCATGGCGTGGCCCTCGTCCGAGCCGATCAGGCAGACGAACTCCCGGTGGCCGTAGAGCACGGCCCAGATACAGGCGGCCTCGCACAGACTGCTCTTGCCGAATCCCCGCGGGGTGGCCATCGCAAACAGTCCGCCCCGCAAGACGGCCTGCTCAATCTTGGCCATGACCTTCAAGTGATCCGGCGACCACGGCAGATGGAAGGTCATCGGGAAGTAGGCTTCGCAGAAGGAGCGAAAGTTCTGTTCGGCCTTCGCCTTCCGCTCCGGGTTGACGACTCCCGGCAGCTCGCCGATGTCGCGGCCGGCCAGCGACAGGGCCTTATTGCGGGCCGCTGCCCGCTCCTTGAGCTTCTCGTAGGGGTCGCCGTCGGGCGCTCGTCTCGGCGTGTGCCGCAGTTCCACCAGCCAGGCCGCGTAGCGGAAGAGGTCGACATGCCGCCCGTCGCCGATGCGAAAGCCCGCTCGGGTGCGGTGCCGATGCAACTGCCGCTCATCCAGGACCGTGCCCAGCGGTGTGGAGTTGACCAGCCGGCACAGCTCGCTGGGCCGAAGTCGCCTGGGGTCAATCGCCACGACCAGCCTCCTTCAAAAGCCACGCCACGTAATGGACTAGATTCATGGTGCCATCGACGTTGCTCGGGGCCCCCGCAGCGATGTCCGCTTGGAGCATTTCCATGGTGACCGCCTTCGGGCCAGCGGCCGACAAGAGCCGGGCCATGTCTTCCAGCCGCAAAGCCTGGGGGTTGAGTGGGCCACTTGGCCGTCCTGGGGCATTACTTTCCGTCATCCGGTGCTACGCCTCCGCACAGAAGTATTCCGCAAATTTCATCTCCAAGTGTGGTGGGGACTCCCTGGCGAAAAAATCCCATCCGGCAAGCGGGAAATCCGCTTGATCTTTTCGCGAGTTCATGGCTCCTGTGTGATGACGTGAGGATCGATCCCCAATCCACCTGAGAAAAGGAGCGACGCTGTGAAACGCAACGCCATTCAGATCGGCAAGGTCTACCTGGCGGAGGTGAGCGGCAGGCTCACCTCCGTCCGCATCGACAATGCGAACCCGTACGGCGGCTGGGACGCCACGAACCTGGCCACGGGCAAGAAGGTCCGCATCAAGAGCGCCCGACGCCTGCGGGGCGAGGCGGACTCGCCCCGAGCTGCGGTTTGCAATGATGCCGTGCTCCCCACCATGGCGACGGTCAAGGAAGATCCCGCGGCCGTCACCAAGTCGGACGGCGGCGAAACGAAGCCAGTTCAAGCCGAAGCCAAACCGAAGAGGATGGGCGTCCTGGACGCCGCCGCGCGGGTACTGGAAGAGGCGGGCCAACCGATGACGGCCAAGGAAATCGTCTCGATGGCCGAGGCCAAGGGCTACTGGAAGTCGCCTACCGGCAAAACGCCCGACCGGACCCTTTACGCAGCCCTCGTTCGGGAAATCGCCACTCAGGGAAGCAAGTCCCGCTTCCGCAAGGTAGAGCGGGGCAAGTTCGCCAGGGCATAACGCCCAACACGCCTGCCTTCCTGGGCCAACCCTGGGCCGCGTCCCGGGGTTTTCTTTTAGCTTTGGCCACCAGCCGCCATTTGGCGCCGGTATCGCCACACGTGGCCGCTGTGGGCCCACAGTGGCCAAGCCAGTGCAATCTCGTGAACCAGCAATACCCTCCCGTGGCGGCCTACCGTTCCAACTAGGCCATCCCCAAGCGTGGTAGGGAACTCCCCGGCCAAAAAATCCGATCCGGCAAGCGGGAAATCGGCTTGATCTTTTCCCGAGTTCATGGCTTAAGTGTGATGTACGCACGAACATCACACTAGCGAGGGAAAAGCCATGAACGCCCACGACCTGACCTTCGGAATCGAGATCGAAACGATCGCCCCGGATAGCGCCGTCCGCAACGACCGCCTCCGCATCGGCCCGTATAAGCGCGGAATCCAAGTTCCCTACCTTCCCGCCGGCTGGAAGGCCGAGGCCGACGGCTCGATCGACAACAGCAACGGGGGTCACAGGTGCGAAATCGTTAGCCCCGTCCTCCGCGGCGAAGAAGGCATCCGCCAGGTGATCGAGGTCCTCCGCACGCTGGAAGCCAAAGGCCATCGGGTCAACGTGAGCTGCGGCGTCCACGTCCACGTCGGTTGGAACCGCGATTGGCCCAGCGAGGCCCTGGCCCGCTTGGTCACCATCGTCGCCTACCTGGAGAAGGGCCTTTACGCCATCACCGGCACCAAGAACCGCGAGCGGGGCCGGTATTGCGGCGGGGTACGGAAGTACGGCAGCGACAAGGACGCCAAGCCCGCCCTGGACCGCGATCGCTACCACGCCTTGAACCTCACCAACCTCGCCCGCGGCACCAAGGACACGGTCGAGTTCCGCGTCTTCTCCGGCTCGCTCAACCCCACCAAGGTCGTCGGCTGGATTCAGGTCTGCCTGGGGCTGGTCGAGCGGGCCCTGACGGCCAAGCGGATGCCGACCTGGAACCCCAAGGCCCCCACAGGGGGCTGGAAGAAGTCGGGCCCGGGCCAGAGCGAGACGGAACGCCTCCTGGGCTACTTGGCCTGGGGAAAAGGCTACGCCCGGATTCACGGGGGCAAGCAGTACGGATGGATTTCGGACGCCATCCCCCAAGACCAGATCAAGGCCGAGTTCCGCCGCCTGGCCAAGAAGTACGACGCCATGCCCTAAAACGCAAACCGCCAGTAAGAAAGGCCATCCACCATGTGCGGCATCTTTGGATTCTTGAGTACCAACGGACGCGGCCCCGATCTGGCCTGCCTCCGCCGGATCGCCGCCGAGACGGAGACCCGTGGCCGCCACGCCTTCGGCCTGGCGTGGATCGACGTCGAGGGGGAGCTTCGGACCTTCAAGCGCCCGGGCGCAGCCACGGCCTGCCTGGACGACCTGGACGCTTGTCGCCACGCGGTGGCCGTGGTGGGCCATTGCCGCTGGGCCACCCATGGCGATCCCCAGGACAACCGCAACAACCATCCCCACCCGGCCGGCCGCGGCTGGCTGGTCCACAACGGCGTCGTCCGCAACTACGCCGAGCTTCTGCGCCGCTACGGCCTGCGGCCCAGGACCGCCTGCGACAGCGAGGTGCTGGGACTGCTCATGATGCGCCGGGCCGGGCCGCTCGTGGAGCGGGCCGCCTGGGCCGTGGCCCAAACGGAAGGCCCCTTGGCCTTGCTCGGCCTGTGGGGCGATCCCGTGCGGCTGTTGGTCGTCCGCCGGGGCAACCCGCTCTGCTTCTCCGAAACGCCCGGCGGACTCTACTTCGCCAGCCTGCCCGCAGGGCTTCCAGGCAAGGTGTTCTCGGTTGCTGACAACCATGTGAGTGTGATTCAGTCGAAAAGGATCACCATCCGCCATCTTCGCTAGCCTATTCTCTGTAGCACGCCACCAAATCGCCAATTTTGGCCCACAAAACGCACGCAACACTCTTTACCTATTTCTTCTCGCGCCAGTAGCGCGATCGCGTCTAAAACGATCCTATGCCCCTAAAACGGCTAATGGCAGTCTGGGTTAGAGCAGCAATACTGGTAAGCACTGGCCGGGTTATGATATTCGGTGCTGACAAAGCGAACCGGTTTCCCCATCGCTTGGGCGATGGCCACTTCGGCCTGCACGCCCCGACTGTCCTCCCAGCCATCGAGCATAAGCACCCAAAGCTCGTCGCAAGCGGCCAAGAGCCGCCGATCGTGCCGCTCCCAGTAGCCCCAATCCAAGGGCAAGCCGTGCTGGGCAATCCCGTGACTGTGGGCAATCGGCGAGAACACCACATACCCTTGCCGGATGAGTTCCGCCGCCGCGCGACAGACGGCCTCGAAACGCTCTTGCCGCACGGCCGGGTCAGGGTGCGAATATGGACTGGCAAGATAAATCATGCGTTCGCCTCCCGTTCGGCAGGTATTCGTTGGGCCTTCTTACCAGTAAAGTTTTCGAATCGCTGAACGATCACGTCTACGTAGAGCGGATCGAGTTCCATCAGGAACGCCCGCCGCCCCGTCTGCTCGGCGGCGATGAGTGTGCTGCCCGAGCCGCCGAACAGATCAAGCACATTCTCGCCAGGAAGCGATGAGTATTGCATGGCACGTATCGCCAGCTCGACCGGCTTCTCGGTCAAGTGGATCATGTTCTGCGGATTCACCTTCTTGACGTGCCACAGATCGGGCACGTTATTGGGTCCGAAGAAGCGGTGGGCCGCCCCTTCCCTCCAACCGTAGAACGCAAGCTCAAAACACCCAAGAAAATCTTTTCGCGTCAACACGGGATGCTGTTTGTCCCACACGATGCCTTGGGAGAAGTAGAGCTTGTGCTCCCCCAGTACCGGCGGGTAGTTGCCCAGATTCGCATAGCCGCCCCAAATGTAAAAGGCGTGTCCAGGCAGGAGCACTCGGGATATCTGGCCGAACCAGGCGTGGAGGAGCCGATTGAACTCCTCGTCGGAAACGAAGTCGTTCTCCAGCGGCCGGTCCTTGGCGCGGAGTTTGCGATGAGTCGGTTTGGCTTTTTCCGGATGGCGAGCAACGTCCATCGCTTGGTGGTGCCCGCGCTTCCGACCACCTTGAAGCTCTTCGGCGGAAGGATACGAACTCAGGCCGGCGGCGATGGCGTTGTTGCTCCGGGGCTCGACCCGCACATTGTACGGCGGGTCGGTGTTCACAAGATGCACCGGGTTGCCATCCAAAAGCCGGTCCACGTCTTCCGTCTTGCCCGCGTCGCCACACAGCAGCCGATGCTCGCCCAGAATCCACAGATCGCCGGGCCGGGTGATCGGCTCGTCGGGCGGCTCGGGCACCTCGTCGGGATCGCACAGGCCTTCTTTGACGCCCGGATCGAGCAGTTTGGCCAGCTCCTCTTCGGAAAAGCCCAGCAAGTTCAGGTCGTAATTCATCCCCGCAAGCTCGCCCAGCTCGATGGGCAGAAGCTCGTAGTTCCACTCGGCCAGCTCGGCCGTCTTGTTGTCGGCAATCCGGTAGGCCTTGACCTGCTCGGGCGACAGATCGGTGGCCACGTGGACGGGGACCTTTTCCAGGCCCAGCCTCTGCGCGGCCTTCCAGCGGGTGTGGCCGACGATGATCACCCCCTCGGCATCCACCACGAGTGGTTGCTTGAAGCCATACTCCCGGATTGAGCGGGCCACGGCCTCCACGGCCTGGTCGTTCTGGCGGGGGTTCTTGTCGTAGGGCCGGATGCGGCCCAGTTCCCAAAGCTCGATCTTCACGACGTCTCACCTCCTTGAGAAAGTTCGGACCATGAAAACAAACTCTCGTTAGCTTCGCTGGCGTTCCCGCACGCCTCTCGAGGGGGGATTGGCCGGGAAGTACCTATGGTCACCAGAATTTCTCACCCCGGCCCCTATATATAGCGCGCGTAAATTGAGGGGGGATATAGGGTGAAAAATAGTGAAATATTCGTAAGTGTGTGTTTTATTTGAACTTACGTTCTCAAATCTTTCACCAATCTTTCACCATTTTTCACCCCCCCTTTTTGGTGCTCGCTGTGCAACTATGTGCTTTCGATGTATGTCACACCCAAAAGACAGCAGTTGTTGTGTATTATTTGTGTATTTTCCGAACCTCATCCTGAATTTTTCACTATCTTTCACCAATTTTTCACCCAATTTTTCACCCCGTCGTTTTAGGTATTCGTATCCAGACTATTGTCGTAGCTTGTAGACGCGCTGTGCATTGGTTCGAGTGGGGATCGTTACCCCCTCTATGTCCCCCTGCAGTTCTAATGTGGCAATAATTTCCTGAAATGTTCTTGAGTCGATCTTCATCCGCTTCAACAGCACACTGTGCGACAGGGTGTGGTCTGGGGCTTCGCGTAACTTCTTGATCAGCTTCAGGCACAAAGCGTGGAACGGGTTGTCGGCTACGTGTTGCGATGCCATGAAGAGCATCCGCCGGCTTTGGTGCATGACGAGTTGCGCTGCCCACTGCACGGCTGCCCCGTGGATGCGGGGCTCACGGTGGTTTTCGCTGACCGCGTAAATGAGCGCCAGCTTGCGGACTTGTTCGCTGACTCTGCCCCACACGGTCGTCCCCACCGGGTCGTTGCGAGCTTCGGCCTTCGCATATTCGGCCTCGGCCTCTCTGCGATTCTCCACCAGCAATCTGCGGGCCTCCTCGGTATGCTCCACCACGGCCGGGACTGGGTGCCAGTTTTCTAAGTTGCCGTGACCGGGTCGGAAGTCGGCCCACCACTTGGCCGTCTCCAGCACGCGTGGTGGCACCTCCAGCACGCCGGGCTCCTGCCCGTCACTCCGCCGGCTGGCTTCCAGGATGAGCATCCGGGCGAAGAAGCCATTGGTGAGCATCCGCTCGTTGAGGGCTTCGTAGTAATGGTTGGGGATGGCCGTGCCGAAGAGCACCAGATGGGGCTGATCGATGACGCCGGGGTTCGGTCTGCCCGCCTTGGGCCGCATAGGAAAGATGCTGTTGGAGGCGGAGTAGAGCGTCAACAGGGTGTTCATGATGCTTTCATAGCGGGCATCCTTGGCCTTGTTGATGGACTGGAGCAGGCCGTCGATTTCGTCGGTTTGAAAGAGCATCGCGGGATGGATGTTCAGGGCCTCCTGGATACCTTCACCCGAGGCCATGCGGTCGCCCAGGCAAGAGGCCATACCGATGTGGTGCACAATCTGGGCGTTGAGTTTGCGAATCCAATCCTTGCCGACCGCAGAGTGGGCAAGCCCCAAGAGGTAGATGTTCGTGCGATTGTCGCCCGGGTCGCGGACCCGCCGCCCCGCCAGAAAGGCCTGCAGGGCGATCGCCCCGCCGAACGCCATCGCTTGGTTGGGATAAGGGGCGGTGGCTAGGCACACATCCATGACCTCCGAGACGAACCCTGGAACTCGCAGCATTTCCTCAGGGATTGGCCCAGGGTCGTCCAGGCCGCTTTCCTGTTCCGGCTCGTGGTCCAGGATGCCCGATAGGTCCACAAGCTGCGTCACACCGGAATCGCCCCCGAAACCTTGGGCCCGCAAGGCGGACGCGGCGGCCGCGTAATCGCCGCCGTGCTCGAGCAGGGCATACACCGCAAACGGCGAGTAGGCCTGGTTGGGCTCGAAGGGCGCTCCGTTCGTGGTGAAGCAGTAGAACACGCCGTCCTTGAGCGTGGCTGAAGTGCCCGATGTCTTGCCCGGCCGTCGCCAGTGCTCGTTGCCATCACTGCCGGCACTGCGTGCCAGCGTCCAGCCGTGCCTTTGCAAGATGACCCTTACGTCGCCCCGTGCGTTGAAGTCGTCACCAGGGCGGCTGTTACCATTCCCGTTGCTTTTGGATGCGGTACCGTTGACGACGTCTGGCCAGTACTCGTTGAGCGACCAGGCCGCCTCTAAGAGCGTCTCACGTTCGGCAGGCGATAAGACCGGCAGATCGGCCAGGTCGCCTTGCACCGGCTCGTAGCCCGGCGTCGGGGCACACAGGAACAGTCCCCCTTCACCACGGGTTTCGATCATCGTCAGCACGACGTGCCAGCGGCCTTGGGCGTCCTGCTTCGGCTTGTAGGTCTTGCCGGCAATGGTCACCTCGCCGGGGCCATCGACCAACTCCACACGCTGGGCCAGCTTGAGATTGCCAGAGACCGGTTCTTGGCAGCGATAGACGACATGCCAACCGCCCGAGGGTGATTGCTCGATGACGAGCCGATCGGGCAGCGTCGTGTCAACCTCGCGCACCTTGGCGTACCACGCATCGAAGGCCTCGCCCCCCAGGTCGAAGTCGAGCATCTCCAGATTGCCCGAGACGCTTCCACAGACAAGACACAGACCATCCGCGCGTTGGCACCAGGCCGCAAGCTGTTCTTCGCTGGGCAGTGCGTGCTGGAACTGCTTCCAGCGGGGCACAGCCGGGCGTTTTTCCGCCCGCACTGCAGGCAGGACGCACAAGTTTGCTCGCAGATATCGCAAGGCCGCTTTGATCATCCGCGCTCCTGCTTCCTTAAATCGCAAGTGCTGCGTGGTCATCTCGCACCGCGGGATCGCCGCAATGTGGGCAACGAGCGGGGGGCGTGCGCGGCGCATCGCGCCAGCCGCACGCATCGCAGCGCATCATGTATCCGCCGCCCAAGTCGCCGTGTCGCGTCAGGTGACACCAGCCACGACCATGCCCCCACACGAGCGGTTCGTCGCAGTGCAGGCAGCGAGCCTGCCAGTGTCGGCTCGCTATGCCTTCGGAAAACGCGGTTTCCAATGGGATGCCATATAGTTCAGACATCGTGCCGTCTCCTTGCTGGAATGTCGATCATCTCGGGCAAAGCTTCTTCAAAGTGGCAGACGCCCAGGATATTCCAGGCGGCGTGGGCCAGGTGGTCTTCCGAATCGTCCCCGGCCAGGTACAGGTAGATGTGCCGGATGGCGTGATTGAGCATCACGCTGGCCGGGATGCCCTTCTGCCAGTTGTGCTCGCCATACTTCGCCGCCCCTTCCGCACAGGTCTCGGCCAAACGCCGCAGCCCGATGGGCGTGATCAAGTCCCAACGCTCGCCATCGGCGTCTGTGCTGCGGACGGCACCCGTAGCGAAGCGTGCCAGGCCTTCCTGGGACAACGTGACTGGTTGGCCAAGTGCCTCTTCGTTCATAAGGTGTTACTCCTGTCTGGCTTGAACTGGCGGACCGCCGAATCGCTGGTAGATGGCCCTCCAGACCACAGTCCGCGGCACGAAAACGCACTGGCTGTGGTAGCCGCCGAACTCGGGTGTAAACTGCTCATGGGTCGGGTATTGCGCTGCCCATTGCCGCCAGTGCTCCTGGAACACGGCGCAGAGCATCGCAAACGGCACCAGGCACCAGCGGCCTGTGTCTTGCCAGAGCCATAGCACGTAGTCGGTTCGTTTCGTGGCGTCCCGCGTCCAGCCGACTTTCTGCTTTTCCATCACCGACCAGGTCTCCAAGGCCAGGTCGTCGGCCGGATCGGTCTTGCAAGCCCAATCTTCGGTGCGCCGCTTCACGTCCACGGATAGGTGATCGCCGCGGATGTGTTCCACCCAGTAGTCGGTCCCGCTGCGATCGTTGCTCCTGTGGGCCCGGTAGGCGGCCACCGCCCCCGGAATGGCGGTCAGCAAGATCTCCGCCACATTCAAGGGCGATGCCGTGCCATGGCTCATGGCAAGCTGTTCTTGAAACGAGTATTCAAGGGGCATCCGCTTCCGCTCCCCATGCGACCCAGCCTTCTCGCTTGCCACGGGCGAACAACTCCAGGTACGGACCGGGGCTGCACGACTCGACCAGCTCGTAGAACGCCGCCGGTTTGCTCGAATGCCCTTGGGGGCCACGCGGGGCGGCGAACCACGTCCCCGCGTCCTTGCGCTTCAAAGGCTGCGAACCCCGCACGCCGAACAGCACATGCTCGGTCGATCCCCGGAAGTAATTCCCCATCCCGAAGTGCGGCTTGCACCAGGTCAGGGCGGTGATGTAGCGAAAGCCCCAGCGCTCCACAAGCACAAACCCCTTGGGCAGCGAGCGGTTGGTGATCCACAGGTACAAGTGGCTATGTTCGTCGGCCAACGCGGGAACGGGCAGCTCCAGCAGCTTCTCCAGCGGCATCGTGGCATAGACCGGCCGGGCACGCCCCAATTGATCGCAATCGCCTTCGTCGCCCCAGTCCCAGGGCGGGTCGAGAACGAGCGTGGCGAATTTCGCCCCTGTGGCCAGCAGATCGTCCAGCGAACCGGTCTGCTCGACCTGCCGGGCGTTGGCGGCACGCCGCTGCTGCCGCTGCCGCTCTTTTTCTTCTCGCTTCAGGCGGACGTATTCGGCGTGGACCGACGTTTCCCCGCGGCGAAGACGCTCTTTGGTCTGTTCGTCTGCCCGTCGGCTGATGTACTCAGCCTTGGCGATCGTGTCGTGAGACAGGTCGGCTTTCTTGGCAAGCCGTCGGTCGGTCCAACCTTCACCAGAATTCTGGTGATCCTCCATTGGTGGGGTACTTTTCCCGCTGCGCTTTCTTTCCAGCGCTTCGGCCGCCAGCATGGCTTTCTCATGCAAGACCAGCTCAGCCCGCTGGAAGGGCGTCAGATTCCGCCGTCCCAATTGATGCTCGATGATCCACCGCTTGGCCGCGTTGCGGTCCGGTAGGCTCACCTGGCGGACCTGGTAGCCGATGCCGTGCTGCTCACAGATGGCTTTGCGGTGGTGGCCGTCCAAGAGCAGGCCCTGTTCCGCCCAGATCACCACGGGGGCCAGACAGCCGTCCCGCAGCAGGTTGGCTTCCAGCGTCTGGCGTTCCTCCTCGGCCAACGCGGGAATCAGGCTGCTGAACTCTGGGTCGATGATCACGTCGTTCGCCACGTCCATGCGGGAATGCCTCCTTGCTCACGCGCGTGCCACATGGCACACCTTTCCTAAGTCCGCAAAGGCCTGACGGAATTTTTTCGCATTGGTTCCGCAGTAGATCACCGCCTGGCCCTGGAGCGGGCTCGCCAGCTCCTTCTCCGGATGCCAGAACTTGACCCGCCCGGCAGGGAAACAGACGCACTGGGCCGCGTCCAAAAGCGTCTGAAACCACCGCGTCTCTGTGGCGTTGTTGACGAGCACCACCGCTTCCGTCACGTCCCCCTGCTGAACGTGCTGAACAAGCTTCTCGCAGAACTGCTGCACCAAGGGCTGGGCGTAGGGCGGGTTGAGGAACACGCGGCCCCGCCAAGGGTGTTTGAGTCCATCCTGTTCGGCCGTGAAGTATCTCGCTGCTCGGACTACTTGGTTGGCTACGGGTGTGGAGGCAGGATCGAGGTCGATTGCGCCCATGACGGCCATGGCTCGTTCGATGAACTCCGGGGGTGTGTACCACTCGCTCTCCCCGCTGTTGTAGGCGACATGGGGCAGGACGCTTTCCTGTCGGTCAAGCTCATCCGGTTCGTTGAGGCCGGGCTCCCAGACAGTGTTTCTCTGTGGCAAGGAATCCGCTGGAGTCGGTTCTTTGGGCTCAGCGTGCTCAATGACTTCCACTTGTGGTGTAGGCCGCAACGCCGCGTTGACCCGCTCTTCGACTTCCGCCACGGTGGGGCTGGCCCGTCCGATCCACTCGACGAACTCGGGCCACAGCTGGCGAGGGAGTTTGTGGACGGCGGCCAGGTGCTGGGCCTTGTCCAAGAAACTGTTAAGTTGACTTGACAGTTTCTCCACGGCCGACACGACCTCAGCCGCTTGCCGAAGTTGCCAGAGGTATTGGATGGTCTTTCCTATGCTTCTGGCGTACTGGCGCAATCCACCGCGCAGCCCACGCCCCCCCTTGGCTACTGGCACAGCCTTCAGACAATGCAGGCCGATCTCCAGCGGCGCCAGTTCTCCCTGATTATTCGACAGCACCAATTCCATGAAGGCCGACTCGTCGTCGAGCGGCTCCACCCAGGCCCAGATCTGCTGTAAGCCTGCGTTGCGGGCCGCACGCACCCGCTGGTGGCCCGACAAGATCTGATACCGCTCGCCTATCGGCCTCACATGGATCGCGTGCTTCTGCGGGTAGCAGCCATTCAGGTTGGCCGCAATCGCATCGATCACGTCCTGACGGAACCACAGCCGCGGGTTATCGGGGTGGTCATCCAGACGTTCCAGGGGCAAGCATTCCAAGGTTGCACTCATGGCGTCACCTCACGGTCAGAACGGAACATCGTCCAAGTCATATTCCGCGTCATCAACAAGCACAGGCTCCGGCATGTCTCCCAGTGTGTAGCCCACGATCCGCTCGTATTTCTCACCGGCTACCCGGCGGACGACGATCTTCTTAGTCCAGGCCACGCCACCCGCGTCGGCGATCTCCACGGCCCGCTCGGCCGTGTCGGGCACCGGGTCGGGCGAACGCTTTTTCCACCACTGCTCGGCCTTCCAGCGGGCGTAGCCGGTGTGCTCGAAACAGACCCACTCCGAAACCCAGGTGAACTGGCCGATCCGGTAATCCACCCGCATACTTTGGGGGGCATCCGGCGGGGCGTCGCGCTTGGTGTGGACGCTGTAGCGGACGTCGTGCACGTCGTATTCGATATCTGTGACCTGGCCAGAGAGCACGCCAGCAGTGCCAGCCCTGGCATCGTGCTTTTGCCTTTCCGGGGGCGGGAATTTGTGCCCGCACTCGGGACAGGTGGCATAACCGGCAGCAATGACTGCGTGGCACTCGGGGCACTGTTTGGCCGGGGTTTGGCCGCTCCCGCGTTCGGACGCATCGGATATTTTGAGTTGATCTACCGGCCCATGTCGCAGCGCGTTCCCGCCGAAATCCAAGACAAGGCAGTTCTGCTTGCCCGGGTGCAATCGAAAACCGCGACCCACCATCTGGTAATAGAGCCCCGGCGACATCGTGGGCCGCAGGATGGCCACGCAGTCGATGTTCGGGGCGTCAAAGCCTGTGGTGAGGACATTGACGTTCACTAGGTATTTGAGCGGCTTGCACGGCAGGAGCATGCCGTCCGTCTGGCGGCGGAAACGGGCGATCAGCTCTGCCCGCTGATCTCCGGGAGTATTGCCGTCGATGAATCCCACATCCTGCCCTGTCATCTCGGCCAACACTTTGGCCACATGCTTTCCGTGACGCACTCCGGATGCAAACACCAGCACGCTCTGCCGGTCGTGCGTGTAGGCGACGATTTCACTGCAAGCGGCCGCCACCAGGCGGTCGTCGTCCATCAGGTCTTCCACCTCATCGGCCACGAACTCGCCGCCGCGAACGTGGAGCCGCTCGAAGTCGGCCTTGTTGATCCCGGCCTTGGTGACCAGTGGGCAGAGATAGCCGTCCCGGATCAGCTCCCGCACACCAACTTCGTAGCAGATGTGGTTGAGGATGCCGTCCGGCGTGCAGATCGGCCCGCTGGCCAGGCGGAACGGCGTGGCCGTCAGCCCGATGACCCGCAGGTGCGGATTGACGACCTTCGCCTCGGCCAGGAAGGTGCGGTACATCCCTTCGCCGTCAGGCGGAATCAAATGGGCCTCGTCAACGATCACCAAGTCGAAGGCGTCCAGCTCGCAGGCCCGCTTGTAGATCGACTGGATGCCGGCGACGATCACCGGCTTGTCCGTCTCGCGGCGATTAAGTCCTGCCGAGTAGATGCCGATGGGTACCTCTGGGCACAGCCGGCAAATCTTCTCGGCGTTCTGCTCCAGCAGTTCCTTCACGTGGGCCAGCACCAGAACTCGGCCATTCCACCTGAGCACAGCGTCCTTGACCAATTGGGCGATGACCCAGCTCTTCCCCCCTGCGGTGGGAAGCACCACCGCTGGGTTGTCGTCCCGCGTGCGGAGGTGCTCGTACACGGCATCGACGGCGGCCTGCTGGTACGGGCGGAGTTGCGTCACGCCGGCACCTCCATGCCATCCGGCAAGATGTCTCGCCTTCGGATCACCACCACGGCCTTGCCCCCTTCTACAACATCTCGCTTCTCGACGGAAAGCCGTTCAATCAAGCTGTCGTCCAAGTACACGCCTGCGTGCTCCAGTGCATCGAGCAAGCCCTTTAGGGTATTGTCCAGGTCGCGTCGTCGACGATCAGGTGGATACAGTAAGACTTCCACACTCAGCGGACCGGTCAAAGGTATTTGTTCGGCCACACGGTCGATTCGCTCCACGGCGGCCGCCACCTCGCGGCGATATGCCCGTCCCTGGCGGCTGATCAGGGTTCGCGGCCCTACTCGTCGCCAGTAGTGATTGACGGATGGCGGGTACGGGAGCTCGACCGTGAGCATGGTGTCCCTTTCTTCGTGCGGTGGTAAAGGTCTGTGTGTTGCTGGTAAGCGGCATGAGCTTCCTTTTTCAAACAACGCCCACGCATGGGTACGGGGAGTCTGAGCTGCGAGAGCTACGCCACCCCATGCGTGGGCTGTGATGCTTAGTTAGCGTCGCCAGGGCGGCGTGCTCGATTGGGCCTGCTGCGGCCGGCCGGTCACGGCGTCTCGCTTTTCGTAACCCTTGATGACGTTCGTGATCTCGTCGGTGTCCTTGCGCTTCTTGCAGGCCACACGGATCACCAGCGGTAGGTTATGCAACTCCACGCTGTCGCGGGGAGTCAAAACGCCGACTGCCCGGCAAATGGCCGACAGTTCGGCCTTAGCGATTTTCACGGCGAGCTGGTTAGGATTGTCCAAATTGAGCCGTGCCCAGAGCTGCCGGCCCTTGTGTTCGCCTTCAACGATCGTGAACACCAGTTCCAGGTAGCTGCCTGTGCCGGCCTGATTCGGTTTCATCTCTGAGGAAGTGATCATCGCCAGATACTTCCCGGCCGGAATGGGATCGAATGTGGTCATAGGCTCAATTTGCGAGGCATCAAATCCAGCTAGATTGGCCATGCTTTCAGTCTCCTTGTGGTTTAACGTGATGGTTACTGATCGCCGCGACGAAGGCCGGCCAGGACAACGGCAGGCTTTCCGCGATACCGTAACGGTTCTTCGCCACCAGTTGCGGCGTCTCGTAGAGAATGAGTTCCCGCTCCTGCCCCACCAGTCGGATGGCTCCCACGAAGTCCGACCACTCGATCATCGTGTTGGCCAGGTCGGGATGGATCTCCGGGGCGGACTTCTCCAGTTCGATCCCGTCCATCGTGGTGATCGAGCGGCGGGCGGCATGGGCCAGCAGAAGCACGGCCACGCCCGCGTTGACCAGCCGATCCAGGACGGGCAGCAAGTACTGATAGACGTAATTCTTGAGGACCTGCCGGCCGTTGCCGTAGCCGCCGTGGGAGCGGTTGAGGGTCTGTTTCATACCCGTGGGTGTGCCGTCCACCCCGGCCACGTGCTCCTCGATCCGCCGCAGGAGCCAGTCGATGGAGTCGATCACGACCGTCTGGTACTCGTGGCCGCCGGAAGCCAGGCCGTCGAGCCAGGGCTCGATCTCGGGCCAGGTGGCCAGGTACGGCGTGCGATGGCATGAAACATGGGCCGCACCGTTTTCGCAATCGACGATCAGCGGCCGATCGGCCGAGGCCCCAAAGGTCGTCTTGCCCGAGCCGGGCGGACCGTAAACAATCCCCTTCGGGGCCCGAAAGTGGGAGTGGGTCAGGATGGTATCGGGTAGGGGCATAGCGTCGTTCTCCCAGGCTGTTGGAAGTCGATGGTTCAAAAGGCCGGTCGCCTGCGGGCGGGGCAGCGATCCTCCTCCATGACATGCCTACCCGGCTTGCAAGACCCGACAGGCGACCGGCTCTAGACGTAATCGAACACGCGGCACTCTTCGTAGCCGGTGGGCCACGTGTCGGTGGCTAGGCATCGCCGCAGTCTCTCGATAGTTGCCTCGTTCTCACGCCGGACTTGCGTCAAGATGTCTTCATGGACCTTCCAGACACCCGCACGGTATGGCTCCTTTTTCTCGACGCCGATGAAGTGGACCGGCATGAACAAGTCGATCACCTGCGAGAGCACAGCCTGGTAAAAGGCCACCTGGTGGAGGTAGCCGTAGCGCCGGGCGTCGGCCTCGAACCAGTCCAGGTCGTCGCAGGTCTTCAGGTCCACGATCCCGCGGTGCGGGTCAAACCAGTCCATGCGAATCTGGCAAGGTATCTGGCAGTACTCAGCACGCACGACCCCTTCGGGCACTCCTTCGCTCAAGAGGTCCCTAGCCAGGCCGTGGCTGCGAATCCCTTCGGCCATGCGCTCGACCAGGTCGTATTGCTGTACTGTGAGGACAGGCTTGCCCTGCTCGGCGGCCCACTCGGCAAACGCCTTGGTGTTTGCGCCGTAGAGTTCGCCGGTCTTGGGATTGACCGGCCCACCCACGGCGTACTGTTCCTTGAAGGCGTCCGGGCCTTCCAGCACCCGCGTGTGCAGCGCCCGACCCACCAGAAAGGCCGGCCGGTCCTCCTCTTCGATCAGTCCCAGCTTCTTCTTGCGGTACAGCAGCGGGCTGCGGCGGAAGTCGGCAAGCTGATGGCTCGTCAGGTACTCCGAGGCCTTGGCCTGATAGACTTCGGCCGATTCGCGGATCAGAAACGAAGGGATGACCGTCATCGTGGCATCTCCATAAGGCTGTGGGTGCGTCAGCGGCCGACCGTACCGAGACAGAAGGGTCTTCGCCGGACGGTGTCGAGCCGGCGAAGACGCTTGGGCACGCCTCGTCATGGAACGTGCGGCCCCTATTGGTTAACTACCCGGTCAGGAGGCGAATTGACGGAGAAGATTTCACAAGTAGTCTCGCAGTCCAGCCTGCTCGAAGTAGCGGCGCAGCTTCCGCACCCGATCGGCCAGCGTGGTACGCGGTATGCCCAGATCGCGGGCGATTTGGGAGAGGCTGTCCGTCTTCAGCCGCCGAGCCAGTTCGCCCAGCTCGGGCGGCAAGCTGGCGATCACGTCGTGCACATCCATGGCGAGTGCGGCCAGCTCGTGTTCCTCGCGTGTGGCACGCCCGAGGCGTGCGTCCAAGTGCCGCCGACTGATGGTATCGGCCAGTACCACGGGACCTTCTTCTTTGTCCGCGGCAACGACCGCGCTCAGCGAATGGACATGGCGGTGATCGCGTTTTTCGGCCCGTTTGGCCCGCAATACGTTGGCCGCTTGCCGCTGCACCAGGGCGGTCACGAAGGCATGCCGATGCCCCTGTTGGGGATCGTAGCTGGCCGCGTGCTTGAGCAGCTTCAGGCGAAGTTCTTGCTCGATACAATCGCGGTCGCTCCAGGTAAACCCAGGCAGCCGGGCCAGTTGGCGTGCCTTGTGGCGGATGAGCCGTTCGGCGAAGCCGTCGAGGATTGGCTCGTTTTCTGGCTGGGCGGGCGAGCCGGAACCGGGATAGAGCTCGTTGGGACTTGTCATGCCGCAAACTCCTCAAGAGGGGGATTTCCTGCCGTGCCCGATGCACGGCGTCCCTCTCCGCGGAACTTGCAGCAAATTCGCAAAAAAAACTTGCGGCATCGCGTAACTGGCGATGCCGCAAGAAGATATCACTCCGGAAAACCGCTCTTGCACTTGCACGAAATCGGTGGAACTGCAAGCGGTTAAGATCGCGCCCGGCTGCCAGCCGGGGCCTTCCATCTCATGATTTGGTCCAGGTCCTGAGCCGTCTCCCAATACAACCGCAGCTCGCGGGCGTTGCTGTCCTTCAGGCAGCGGCTCACGTCCGCCTCAGTGAGCCCGGTTCGCTCGGCCAACTGCTTCTGGCTCGGGCGCGGCAGCAGTGCCGGAGTACCAGTACGGTCCATCGTCGCGTAGGCGTAATCGCGGGCGGCGCGCAGGTGGGCGATCAATTCCTTCTCCAGTACCTCGATCTTGGCCGCCCGCTCGGCGCGTTTCCGCTTCGGGCGTTCGGCTTTTGCGGCGCCGGTCAGGCCTGCGTCGGCCAAGCGGCCTTCCACGTATTCCCCATCGAAACGGATGCTTCCATCCTCCAGAGAAAGCGCCGACTCCAGCGCGATCACCAAGTTTTCCACCGCCCCGGCCCAGCGCCGGGCAGCCGCCTCCGTGGGTGTGAAGAGGACGGCTCTCGGACGCCGGGACATTTCTGTCACGAGGCTGCTGCCATCGTCGCGGCGATAACATCGGGCGAAGTACACTTCGCGCCGTCTTGCTGCCCACGTGACCTTGCCTACAAGCCATAGCCGTCCAGGCATGACCTCGGTCGCTGGCCCGGAAACGCCGGCGTCGCTGAAGGCTGCTCTCAGAAAACCGGCCGGGTCGATCCGCCACCGCCTCAGGCTATCCAAGGCCACCTCGACGATGCCGCACTGCGGGCAATGGATATAGCCGTGCCTGGCGTGCGTCGTGCTGTCGGCAATATACTGGACGCGGTGCTGCGGGCCAAACAGGCATTCCGGGCAACAGGCACTGCCGGCCGGAGTCGTCTCCCGCAGCACGCCCAGCCGGAGCAGCAGTTCCAAGTCGGCTCCGTATGCCCGGAGTTCCCGCCAGTACAACACCGGCGGCTCAATCTCCAGCCGTTGCAAGACCGTCGGTAGCACGTCCCGCACGATCGATCTCCCACCGTTTCAGATACTTCTCGACCAGTTCAACCCGCTCCGGCCTGGCGCCGCGAAGGCTGCACGAACTGGGAAACCCCACATCGAAAGTCAGTCGCCCTGGCCTTCTCCCCTCCATCGGGAGAAACTCGAAACAGAAGGTCACCAGGTTCACCCACACCTCCGAGAGCGGCAGCCGCTCCTGGTTCAGGCACTCCTCGATTGTCCTGTGGATGCTGTCCTCGGGGTCGTCTGCGTCGATTTCCACGAAGATGCGCCGTCCGCTGTTCTTCGGCACCAGACGCATCTTGGAGATATGCACCCGAAGGTGGTCCTCCGGGTCCGTCTGGAGCTTGAAGGACGGGTCCTTCAAATGATCCAGCTCGTAGGCCGCCTCCGGATTCCACGGCCCCAGTTCCTGACCAAGCACAGACCGCGCAAAGATCTCCTCCAACCGCTGCTTCAGCTTGGGCGGCAACTTGGCATACAGCTCCAGCGCCCCTTCGCTTGGAGTGTAGGCGAACACGATCGCAAACGTAGCGCGGAACGTGCTGGGGGCGAGCTTCCCATCCTCGTCGTGCGTCGTAACGTTCTGGACGAAGTCGTCCGGGTAGGCGAAGAAATAGATCGTTTCGCCGCGCTCCAACACCTCCACAGTGCAGACCTTGCCACGACCCTGCTCCCTGGTGAGCAGGGAAGCGATCTCTTCCTCCAGCCGCACCCGCGTCGCGGCACTCGTGTCGGGTGCGAGCCTAGGCAGGTCGTTCCGTTTCCGCCACCAACTCAGATGCTCGACCTGATGGATCAGCATCGCCTTTTCGAATGCCTCCGGGCGGTTCAGCCATGCCCACATGGATTTGCCGTATGGGCCAAGCTCCTCCGGCATCACCTCGGACAACTTGCAGTCGCCGCAACGCACCGCCCCCTCGAAGATCGCGCCCAAACCGGTCTCGCAAGCCAGGTCGAAGACGCTGCGCATTTCGCCTTCGATCCGATCCTGGTCAGCGCGGGACATCCCGCTGAGCGCCTTGACCACAGGTTCGATCTCCCGTTCGCCGAGCTGCTCCCAAGGGATGCCAAGATCACCGTACCCGAGCCGCTGGAAGAAATCCTTCAGTAGGCGATTCGGGACCATCCGCAGCACAGTCGGAATGGAAAACTGCCGCGACACTTTCTACCCTCCTGCACAAGCTCTAACTGCCAACACCTTGCCTATGATTTGAAAGTCCATTTCCGGGCCGAGCACGATCGGCCGATACCGCCGATTCTCTGGCCGCAGCTCGATTCGATCGCCCCGGATATGGAGCCGTTTGACCGTGGCCTCCCCTCCGACGAGCGCCACGACGATGTCGCCGCTCTCAGCAACGGGCTGTAGCCGAACGATGACGATGTGGCCATCTCGAATACCCGCGTTCACCATGCTGTCGCCCCGTACCCGCAGCGCGAAACACCGCCCCCGCCGCGCTAGGCTGGACTCGACGAGAATCTCGCCCAAGATATTCTCTTCGGCCAGCACCGGCTGGCCAGCAGCCACCACGCCCACGAGCGGCACCGGTACAAGCTCTTCCAGTTCATCTTCCGGTTCCCGGACCACGGCCAATCCCCGCGCTTTGCGCGGCTCGTGTCTCACGTAGCCCTTCCTCGCCAAGTGGCCGAGATGCTCGTGGACTGTCGCAGGCCGGACTCCGAGAAGCTCGGCCAGCTCCTGCACGGTGGGCGGAAATTGCCGCTGGGCAATGAACTCGGATATCGCTTTCAGGACCCGCCGCTGTGCCGCGGTGAGAACGGACCCTGACGGGCTGCGCGAACGCTTGCCGACCATATTCGAACTCCGTGGCGGACATTGGGTAGACTCCACCTTGGGACGAATACCGAATCTTTATTCGGGTAACCGTAATAGTATACGGAAATGCTCGGCATGCACAAGAGGCACGCAAGCACCGCACGTAACATACTAACTGACAAGGTGTTGCGTTGGCGCTGGACCTAACGCCGGTGCGACTCGGGCCCGTTTGTTGTGCGTTTTCAGATGCGTTCGACGAGGCGTGCAATGGTTTTTTTCCGTCAGCTCCCTCGGCGACCGGGTAGTTAACCAATAGCGGGCAACACTTCAGTCTGGACTTCCATGGCCTTTCTGACCACCCCAGGAGAACAATCGATGCGCCCAGTGAATGCGGCCGACGAGGTCTCGGCCCGAGAACCGCTCGGCCTGATCGCCCGCCTCTTTGCCGCCGCCATTCTGCGTCTCCACACGCGCGGCCTTTTGGCAGCTGGCCCCGATGGCCTGGAGCCGAAAAATCCTGCGAACTCCGACCGCCAGGGCCTTGAACTTTCCGGCGACCGGAGGCTCAGTGTCGGTACTGGTTGACGGTTTCGGTAGCCCGACAGAGGAGAAAACAGCATGCCACTGAACATCGCAAGAGAAATCGCCCGGATGCAGCAGATGACGCCCAAAGAGCTCCAGGAGAAGTACGCCGAGGTCTTCGGCTACCCGCCCCGCAGCCGCAACAAGCTGTGGCTCATCAAACGGATCGCTTGGCGTCTGCAGGCCAACGAGGAGGGCGACCTTCCCGAACGGGCCCGCCGCCGGGCTGCGGAACTGGCCAATGACGCGGACCTGCGGCTGACGGCACCGCGCCTGCCCCATGGTTCTCCAGACGGGGAGGAGCGGACCGTACGCCTAGCGGCCCGCTTTTCGGGCCCCACACGCCTGCCGCCGGTGGGCACGATCCTCACGCGGCTGTACAAAGGGCGCCTGGTCCAGGTGACTGTTCTCCCGGAAGGTTTCGAGTACGAAGGCAAACTCTACAAGTCCCTCAGTGCGGTGGCCAAGGCGATCACAGGCACGCACTGGAATGGATACCACTTCTTCGGACTGACGAAGCCGGGAGGTGCCCCATGAGCCAGCCAACGGCAGCCGTGACAGGTCAACCGCCGCTGGCGATCCGCTGTGCGATCTATACCCGCAAGAGCACGGAAGAAGGGCTGGACCAGGACTTCAACTCGCTGGACGCCCAGCGGGAATCGGCGGAGGCGTTCATCCAAAGCCAACAGCAGGAGGGCTGGCTGTGCCTGCCCGATCGTTACGACGACGGTGGCTACTCGGGGGGCAGCATGGACCGGCCTGCGCTCAAGCGGCTGTTGGCCGACATCGGGGCGGGCCGCATCGATTGCGTGGTGGTCTACAAGGTGGACCGGCTGAGCCGCTCGCTTCTGGACTTCGCAAGAATCCTGGAGACGTTCGAAGAGCACCACGTTTCGTTCGTTTCTGTCACCCAGCAGTTCAACACGGCCACCAGCATGGGCCGGCTGATCTTGAACGTGCTGTTGTCGTTTGCCCAATTCGAAAGGGAGATGATCTCGGAGCGCACACGGGACAAGATGGCCGCGGCCCGGCGGAAGGGGAAGTACGTCGGCGGGCGGCCGATCCTGGGCTACGACGTGGTGGACAGGAAACTGGTGGTCAACCCGTCCGAAGCCGAGCAGGTGCGGCAGATTTTTCAGTTGTACCTGGAACATCGTTCGCTGATGCCGGTAGTCAAAGAGCTGAATCGCCGGGGCTGGCGGACCAAACGGTGGACCACCAAGAAAGGCCGCACCATGGGCGGGCAGCTCTTTACCAAGAACCGCTTATACCAGCTATTGACCAACCACGCCTACGTGGGCAAGGTCCGTTACAAGGGCGAAATCCACGAGGGCCAGCACCAGGCCATTGTGGACGGCGACCTGTTCCAGCAGGTTCAGGCGACCTTGCAGCAAAACGGCCGCGGCGGGGCCGAGCGGAACAAGTACGGGGCGTTGCTGCGAGGGCTCCTCCGTTGTGCAGCGTGCCACTGCACGATGGTGCCCACCTACACATCCAAGGGTGGGCGGCGCTACCGCTACTATCTCTGCCGGCAGGCCCAGCAGCGGGGCTGGCAAAGCTGTCCAGTGCCCTCAGTTCCGGCCGGCCAGATCGAAGAGTTTGTGGTGGAGCAGATCAAGGGCATCGGGCGCGACCCGGCCCTGGTAGCCGCCACGTTGGCCGAAGTGCGGCGGCAGGCGGAAGAATCGCTCCAACGCTTGGAGAGTGAGCGGGCAACCTTGAATCGCCAGCGTCGCGACGACGAGGCCGAACTGCGGCGGCTGGCGTGTTCGCACGAGTCGAACGGCGAGCGGCTTGCCCGCCTGGCCGACCTGCAGGAACGTCTCCGCCTTGTCGAGCGGCGGCTGACCGAGATCGACGAGAAACTGGTTACGCTCTCAGGTAACCTTGTGAACGAGCAAGAGGTGGCCAAGGCTCTGGCCGAGTTTGACGTCGTCTGGGGAGCTCTTTCACAGCAGGAACAGGCTCGGGTTCTGCGCCTGCTGATCGAGCGGATCGACTATGACGGCCGGGAAGGGAACCTTTCGATCACTTTCCGGCCCGCGGGGATCAAGATGCTGCCCGCGGAGATGACAACATCCGAAGGGGAGGAGGCTCCATGAGCGAGCAACTGACCGTGCGTTGCAAGTTCCACATCCGACGCGGTCGTCGCGGGGCGAAACAGCTCGGCTCGGGCGAGGCCCCCAAGCAGCCACCCATTGGCCGGGTTCCCCATGTTGCCCGGCTGATGGCCCTGGCCATCCGCTTCGAGCAACTCCTTCGTGACGGCGTGGTCAAGAGCCAAGCCGAGCTTGCCCGACTGGGCCACGTGAGCCGGGCCCGCTTGACGCAGATCATGAATCTCCTGAACCTCGCCCCGGATATTCAAGAGCAGATCCTCTTCCTGCCGCCGACGCAGAAGGGCCGTGATCCGCTCAGTGAGCCGGCGTTGCGGGTCATTACCACTGAGCCAACCTGGCAACGCCAGCGGATGTTGTGGCAGGCATTGGCAGTTCGCAAGGAGTTGCCTTCGGGCTGCGATGCCAACCTTGTTGTTAACCCAAAGGGGGGTGTTCAACGGAGAGTTTGAGAGTTTGCAGCGGGTTGAGCTAGGCCTGCGGTCGGAACCTGCTTGGGCGGGGTAGCGAAGACCGACTCTCAGAGGGGATTAATAGGCAAATCGCCGGGATGAAGAATGGTAGAGGATATTGGTGCAAGTGCTTTTCTGGTAAAGACTTACGTCTTATGGAAACGCAAAACGCCGGGGCGGCTGTCGCCTCGGCGTTTGGGTTTACCCATCGTTCGGTCTCGCCTTGAGACCGAGAGAAGGCTCCCCGGCCAGGGCTCGAACCTGGGACCTAGCGGTTAACAGCCGCTCGCGTATAGGCATCGCCTTTGTTGTAGACGTTGTAGTCTCTTCCGGTTCCTTCGATTTGGGGCCCCAGGGTTTTTCCCGATTGCTCAGGATACGAGAGCGGCTCTTCCGGAGTAGGCGTCGTAAGCGTTTCTCCATCAATTCTCCAGTCATTAGGAATCACCCATTCCGTTATGTGCTGAACATTGTCCTGGACCTTAAGCACGACCGTATCACGCCCAACTTCCTGGTCATTGGAGTCCCAGAGCACGACATGTATCTTATCCAATCCGGAGGGAAAGCCCGTCGGCCCGCCAATCAAAAAGCCAATCACCAGGCCGATCACCGCGCCGCCCTCCGCAGCTTCACTTTGTTCCGTCTTGTTGGCGGTATTGTTTTCCAGCACAGGTTGTGCCCCCTGCGTCACGTAAATATCATATTTTGCGTTCTCCATGCAGACATTCTTCCGCGCCGTGCCCGCGGCACTGCCAACGTAGACGATGCCACACTGACCGTTTTCCCGACAGGTGTTTCCCTCCAATGTCGGTTGGGCCGATACTTATTTAAAATTTAAAAAAGCTGTAACAGGTGTTTCCCTCCAATGTCGGTTGGGCCTGTTCGGAAACCTGAATTCCATGGAATGCATTCTTCTGGCACGTGTTATTCCGCGCCGTGCCCGCGGCACTGCCAACGTAGGCAATGCCACACTG
>Ga0209227_1000149_pt1 | contig 58161 bp, 43 predicted proteins | sample YNPBryantNP2012_FD_185815 | JGI IMG/M metagenome (GOLD analysis project Ga0209227, IMG submission 185815) | Anoxygenic and chlorotrophic microbial mat microbial communities from Yellowstone National Park, USA - YNP Bryant NP 2012 (SPAdes)... ...
CTTGACGCTCCTGGGACACCGCGCCCGCAAGGCGCCGGCCGCCGACCTCGTTCCCGAGCCCCCCGGCGAGCCCCTGCCGATGAAGGCCAGCGCGGGCCTGAAGCCCCTGCCGATCCAGCCGCATCCCGCCCAGACGCCCGCACGGAACGAGTCGGCCAGCAGGATCTGAGTAACGCCTATTGTGCGGTCCGGTCGTCAGCCCTGCTCGGGCGCATGTCCGCGCAAGAAGGAATCCGGCGATGTCGCCCGGCACCCGGCCCGTCATTCCCGCGCAAGTGGGAATCCAGAACCACGCGACTTCGTGGACCCCCGCCTGCGCGGGGGTGACGGAATGAGCGGCGCCGCCGCCGAACGAGTACGGCGTTCCCGCGTCAGCGGGAATCTCCGGCACTGACGGCCGTCGGCTCCGTCCTCCCGGGCGTGCGGTCCGGTGGGTAGCGCATTCGCCCGGCCGCCGGCCCGGCGGCGCGGCCCCTCGCCAGACCCTGCAATCGCAGGCGCCCGGCTCACGGGCTTCGATCAAAACACAAGAGCGCGGCCCATACGGAACCGCGCCCTCGTGCTCGCGATGAGCGGTGGTATTCGGGGGGCGGGTCCGCAAAGCCCGCCCTGGAAAACTTATTGTGCCGCGGCCATCGTTCGCGTCGTGCTCATCGCGCCGCTCATCCGTTCCGCGACCTGGAGCGTCACCTTGACCAGATTGCGGCTCGACTCGCGCAGCCGGCTGATATCCTCGGCCGCCGTGGCGGACTTCCCACCCTTGGCGCACCCCGCGCTGCACGGCTTGTCCAGACGGTCTGCTTCGGCCAGCAGGGCCTGGACTGTCGCGATCGTCTTCGGAAGCAGGCTGCCCACCGGGCAGGAGGACTGCGCCTCCACCAGCGTTCTGTCCGCCGCGCTGCGATCGTCGGCGGTCATCGAAGCCAGCTTTGCGCCGGTCTGTTCCCACGCAGCCAGCAGCTCTTTGCCTTGCTGGGTGAGCGACTCGGCCTTGGCGGTCGTGGCCTTGAGGCACGCCTTCGAGCAATCCTCCCCTTCGGCGGCCCTCCGGCCGGCCTTCTCCTTGCAGCAACCCTCCGCCGAGGCCGTCTGGCCCTTGCTCTTGCAGCAGCCGCCGGCGGTCTGCCCCGCGGTCAACGTGGCCTTGGCCTTGTCACAGCCCGAGCCCGCCGCCGCGTGCTCCTTGGTGCACCCGCCGGGCTTGTCGGCCGAGGCGAGCGTGGCCTGCGCAGCGCAACAGCCCGACGGCGCGTCGGCCTTCGCCGCGGTCTTGGCCTTGTCGCATTCCGTGTCGCCCTCGGCGGCGATCGTCGAGGCGACCGTTGCCGCGAGCCGGTGGGCGGTCGAGATCAGGGCGATGCGTCGGGCCTTGGTCTGTTCGCAGGAACCGGCCGCCGTCCCGCAGCCGCCCGCGGCGGTGCCGCAGGCACTCTTGTCACAGTTCTCGGCGCAAAGCCGCTCGGCCGCCGCGTTGAGCTGCTCAGCCAGTCCCGTAGCCTGAGCCAGGTACAGGGCGGTCGGTCGGAAGTGGGCGGCCGCGGGATGGGTCTTCTCGAATCGTTCGTAGCGTTCCTTGCGGGCCGCCCGGTCCTCCGGCGTCATGGCCACCAGCCTGGCCCGCTGCTCCGACCAAGCGCTGATCAGCTCCTGCGCGTCGCGATAGGCCGGCAGATCGGCCAGGGCCTTGGAGGCGTCGGATTCTTTGCACCCGCGGGCGCCCGCGGCCTGTTGAGCCTGTGAGGGGCACTTGGCGTCATCGCCCTTGGCGGCTGCCGCATGCGGACAGGTCTTCTTGCCGTCCTCGCCGCCCCATGCGGCCAGCGCGAACAAACCGAGCGTACAAAATGCCACACCGACGAACCACTGCATGTATCTCCGCACGTCAAAACCTCCTCGAAGTTCTGCTTGCCGTGTGTTCCGGCAGATCGTAACAAAACGCGTCCGATGATAGGTGGCAGGGCAGGCTCGGGCCAGCCGAAATCGTCCATGATCGATCGGGCAGGGCGTCCGAACGGGCTTGCAGGTTGTGAGGAACGTCACAAGCGGCGCGGAAGCAGGCGGATCCGTTGGATGCCAGGGCCAATGGAGGTCAGGCCGCGGGCTCTTACGCAGAGGCTCCGGGTTCGCGGGCAATGGCCTGTTCGATGAGCTGGCAGACCAGGTGGTAGGCCAGTTGGTGGGCTTCCTGGATCCGGTCGCTGCGATCGTCCGGAACGAGCAGGCAGTAGTCGCACAGGGGTCTGAGCCGTCCCCCATCCCGCCCTGAGAATCCGACGACCGTGGCGCCGAGTTTTCGCGCCGCCCCGGCCGCCGCCAGGATGTTCAGCGACGATCCCGACGTGGAGAAGAGCCAGACCACGTCTCCGGCCCGGACGTGCGCCTCGATCTGCCGCGCGAAGACGCGGTCGTAGCCGTAGTCATTGGCGAGCGCCGAGACCGTGGAGGTGTCCGTGGTCAGGGCGACGGCGGGCAGCGGCCGCCGTTCGGTTCGAAGGCGACCGACGAGTTCCGCGGCCACGTGCTGGGCGTCGGCCGCGCTGCCCCCGTTGCCCGCCAGGTACAGACGGTTGCCCGCGCGGAACGCCCGCCAGATGGCCTCGGCGATCTGTTCCAGGAGGTCGGCTCCCGCATCAAGCGCATCGATGCAGCGACGATGATCGGCCAGACCCGCCTGAATGACCCGGTTCACGATCGCGACGCCCCTTCGCGAATGCGTTCGATCATAGCCGTCGTACTGTAACCCGGCACGAGGTCCAGGAGCACGACGCGCCCGCCGTAGGATTCCACGAACTCCCGCCCGACGACGCCCTTGTCGGCCCAGTCCTTGCCCTTCACGAGCACATCCGGACGCACCTGACGGATCAACCGCTCCGGGGTCGGTTCGTCGAACAGGACGACGTAATCGACGTACTGAAGCGCCGCGAGCATCTCGGCGCGTTCCCGTTCATTGCAGACGGGCCGACCGTCCCCCTTGCCTTGGGCCCGGACCGAGGCGTCGCTGTTGAGCCCGACCACCACGGCCTTGCCCAGCCCGCGGCAGCGAGCCAGGTACGAGACGTGTCCCCGATGGAGCAGGTCGAAGCAGCCGTTGGTGAAGACGATCGTCTCGCCGCGCTGCCGGCGCAGGGCCAGCTCGGGCAGCAGCTCGTCGATCGTCCGCACCTTCCCCCCGCCCGTTCCGTCGCACAGGCGCAGGTCGGCAAGGACCTCTTCCCTGGCGACCGGCACGCAGCCGAACTTCTCGACCTCCAGTCCGCCTGCGATGTTGGCCAGCGCCGTCGCCTCTTCCCAGTTGGCCCCCGCCGCGCGGGCCGCCGCCAGCATGGCCAGCACGGCATCCCCCGCCCCGGTGTTGTCGTAGACGGACCGCGGCCGCGTCGGGATGTGGACCGGGTTCTCGCCGGCCACGCGGAGCAGCGCCCCCTCGCGGTCGAGCGTGACGACCAGGGCCTCGATCTGATACTCGTCGGCCAGCTCGGCTGCGGCCTCGCGGATCGAGGCGAGCCGTGTATCCTGGAGGCGGGCGGCCAGGCAGAACTCCGTGCGGTTCGGCGTGAGGGCCGTCGCCCCGCGGTACTTGGAGTAGTCCGGCAGCCGGGCCGGGTCCACGAGCACGGGTTTGCCGTGCTGGCGGGCCAGATGGATCAGATGCTGGCAGAACTCCTCCGTGACGACGCCCTTGTCGTAGTCCTCGATGCAGACCACGTCGACGGCGGGCACGAATCGGCTGACGACGTCCCGCATCCGCCTGTAGTCGTCGGGCGCCAGGGGTTTGACGCTCTCCTCATCGAGCCGCATGAGCTGCTGACGATGCCGATACTGGGCCAGACCGATCAGCCGCGTCTTGGTCGTCGTGGGCCGGTCCATGACGCCCAGCACGCCTCGGGTCCCGACCTCCAGATCCTCCAGAAGGGCGCGGACCCGGTGCCCCGCGTCGTCCAGGCCGATGACGCCGGCGCAGGTGACCTTCAGCCCGAGCGTGACCAGATTCGCGGCCACGCTGCCGGCGCCGCCGACGCGCTCTTCCTGGTATCGCTTGGTCAGCACGGGGACCGGCGCCTCCGGGCTGATCCGGTCCGCGTCGCCGTACACATACCGGTCCAGGATCAGGTCGCCCACCAGGAGCACACGCTGCCTGCGAAACGACTCGACGATCTGTATCAGACGCTCCGACAAGTATCAGTCCTCAGAGAATACCCGTAGTGCAGACGGCAGCCTGATCCTACGACCGCGGAGACGGCCGGTCAATGATCGCGACGACCAGGGGGCGCCGCGTGCCCGAATGCCGCGGATCTTTGGCGTCCCCGGCCTCTTGCCAGTGGGCGGCAACGTCCCTGTCGCTTACAATCCGGCCCCGCGTTGGCCTCTGCCGGGGCCGGGGAGGACGCACGCATGCACCGCCACCTCGTTTGGTCCCTGTCGATGCTGTCCTGCGTGGCCGGCTCGACCGTTCCGCTCGCCCCGGCCGAACCGCTGACCCTGCCGGAGGCCAAGCGACCCCAGTGGCTTGCGCGGGAGGGGATCGTGATGGCCGGGAGCTGGGAGCCGCTGCTGTTTCGCGTCCGGCGCGACGGAGCCCCCGGCTACGAGCCGACGCCCGAGCAGATCGCGGCCTACGAGCGGGAACACAGTCCGGAGATGATCGCCGCCCTGAAGGCCATGGGCGTCAACTTCGTGATGATGCACGGCTACAAGGGTGCGGGCCTGCGAGCGGAAGCCCGGAGTATGGAAGATGCCGTGCGGTTCGCGCGGCTCTGCCGGGAGGCCGGTCTTCGGGTGGGCGTGTACAACTTCAGCGGGGCATTCCTCTGGGAGCTGTTCTTCCGGGAAGTGCCGCAGGCTCGGGATTGGGTGGTGCTCGACGCCCGGGGCGCCCCGGTCACCTACGGCGGGGCCGAATACCGCTACTACTGGAACCGCAACCATCCGGACGCGCAGGCCTTCTATCGGCAACTCGTCCGCTTCGCCGTCGAGGAAATGCATGTGGACCTGATCCACTTCGACAACTACGCGGTCCTGGCCCCGGGGCCGATGCCCACTCGGTGCGGCGATTCCGTGAATACCTGGCGCGACGGTTCACGCCCGAGCAGCGTCGACGCCTCGGTCTGAGCGACATCGACTCGGCCCGGCCGCCGCTGACGGGTCCGCCCGACAGCCCCCTCAGGCGGGCCTGGCTCGACTTCGCCTGTCAGTCCTTGGCGGACTCGTACGCCGACATGTGCCGGTATGCCCGGACGCTCCGCGGCGACATCCTCGTCGAGTGCAACCCGGGCGGTGTGCCGGCGCGGGTGGAGCCGCCGGTGGACCATGCCCGGCTGCTCGAGAACGGGGGGGCCTTCTGGGACGAGGGGCGCCCGCCGGGGCTGCGCAACGGGACGCTGCACAGCCGGATCCGCACGTACAAGGTCGCCCGCAAGATGGGCAACATGGCTTTCGCGTATGTCACCACGCCCCTCGAGGCGGCGGAATCCATGGCGTTCAATCGGGACTGTCTGGGCTGCATCTGCTGGTTCGAGTATGGCCGGATCGTGTCGATGCCCGGCTCGAAGGACCCGGTCAGCCCGGAGCTGTCGGCTTACGTGCGTTTCTTCCGGACTCGCCGCGACCTGCTGCGGGCAGGCAGCGTGGTCGCCGATGTGGCCGTGCTGCGGAGCTTTGCCTCGCAGGCATTCGGCAGCGGCCCGCACGCGCTCCTGGCCGACCGCGTGGAACAGGCCCTCATTGAGCAACGGATCCCGTTCCAGATCGTCTATGGCCGGCACCTGGCGGACCTGCGGGCGTACCGCGTCCTGGTTCTGGCCGGATGTGCGGCCCTCTCGGATGCGGAGATCTCCTCGATTCGGCGTTTTGTCGAGGCGGCCGGAAGGCTGTGCATCATCGGCCCGGCCGCCACGCACGACGAGTGGTTCGTGCCTCGCGATCGGTCTGCGCTGGATGCCCTGCCGGATTCCTGTGCGGTCCGACTGGGGCTGGACGACGACGCGGTAGGGGGCATCCGACGGGCGCTGGCCGGGCCCTGCTCCCTCTCGGTGCACGCACCGCAGGGGGTTTGTGCGGAACTGGTCGAGCAGCCCGGTCGTCGGCTCGTGCACCTGGTGAACTATCGCCCCGACGGGCCCGCCCGCGCGCTGCCCGTCGCGGTGCGCCTGCCTCCCTCCGTGCGGGCCCGGCGGGTGGTGATCGCGGCCCCGGAGCAGGACGACGACCGGCCGGCGGCCTTCCGGGAAAACGATGGCGTCGTCGAGTTCAAAGTCCCGGCCATGAAGGTCTATGCGATCGCCGTGGTTGAGTATGAGCAGGGGACTGCCTCAAGTCATGGCCGGGAGGCCGAGCGGCCGGCGGCGCCACAGGGGTCCTCGCCGGGCCCGGGCTCGATTTCGTCGTCGCCGACTGTTGAGCCGGCTTCAGGGACGGGGCAGCATTGAGCGTGGGCGGTGCGAAGTCCATGCCGGGAGAATTGGCCATGCGTCGGATCATGAGTACGGCAGTCGGGGCGGTGATCGGCCTCTGCATCGTCGTACGCGCCGCCGTCGCGGCGCCGGCCGCCGGTCGCCCGAACATCGTGTTCATTCTGGGAGATGACTGGGGCTGGGGCGACCTGGGTTGTTATGGTCATCAGCAGCTTCGCACGCCCAATCTCGATCGGCTGGCCCGGGAGGGCATCCGGTTCACGCAGTTCTATGTGGCGTCGGGCGTATGTTCGCCGAGTCGGGCGGCCTTCCTGACCGGTCAGTTCCCCGCTCGGCACCGCATTCACGGCCACCTGGCCGCTCCCAGACTCAACGCCCATCGCGGTATGCCGGATTGGCTCGACCCGAAGGTCGTCACCGTCGCGCGACTCCTCCGCGAGGCCGGGTACGCCACAGCGCATTTCGGCAAATGGCACCTGGGCTCCGGGCCGGAAGCCCCGCCGCCTGCGGAATACGGCTTTGGTGAATGCCGCGGGGTCCTGTGCAACGGAAGCGCGTGGGATGCCGGGGACGCGACCTTCCGCCCCCGGTCCACCGAGTTGTTCATCGACGAGACGATCCGCTTCATCGAGGCCAACCGGGATCGGCCTTTCTATGTTCAGACGTGGCTGCTCGACACGCACGCACGGCTCCAGCCCACCCCCGAGCAGCTTCGAGCCTATCCGGCGCTGCTGGGGGCCCTGAAGATCTACTACTCGGCGGCCACCGCCGCGGATAGCCAGATCGGGCGCCTGCTTGTCCGTCTCGACGAGCTGGGCCTGTCCCGGAATACGATCGTCGTTTTCTCCAGCGACAACGGCCCCGAGGACATCATCATCGGAAACGCTTCGGAGCATGGCGTGGGCAGCCCCGGGCCCTTCCGCGGTCGCAAACGAAGCCTCTACGAGGGCGGGATCCGCACCCCCTTCATTCTGCGGTGGCCTGCCGCAGCGCCGGCCGGACGCGTCGATAACGAGACGGTCCTTGCTGCCGTCGACTGGCTGCCGACGATCTGCGCCATCGCGGGGGTGCCGGTTCCGAAAGGATGGGAGCTGGACGGCCAGGACATGTCGGAGGCCTGGAAAGGACGTCCGGTGGAGCGCGATCGGCCGTTGTTCTGGGACTGGCGATTCGGCGTCGCCGGACACGTGATCAACAAGAGCCCGAGACTGGCGATTCGAGTTGGTCGGTGGAAGCTGCTGATGAACCCCGATCGCAGCCGGATCGAGTTGTACGATATCCCCCGCGACCCGAGCGAGCTGGACAACCGCGCCGAACACGAGCCTGAGGTGGTCGCCCGTCTGTCGGAACGTCTGCTCCGGTGGCACGAGTCGTTGCCGGCCGGACCGACCGACGCGGATGCCGGCAGCAACCGCTACCCATGGCCGCAACAGGCCGATTGACCCCTGGGGATCCCGCAAGCGCCCTCCGGCCGCTTCACCGGCCTTCGGCGGCTGGGCCGGGCGGGTGGCCTTGGAAGATTCACCCTGTAAAGTGCCGGCACCCGGCGGCGCCGCACCTCCGGCCCGATGGTGATGCGCCGCGCCACCCATGTGCCCCATGACCGGGTCAGATCACCAGGCCCGTGATCCGTGTATGAAAGACCATCCGCCCCTCCACGAAGCCCTGCACCTGGCAGATGACACGCCGGGGCTTGACCTGCTCGCCCCTGCCGACCAGGTACAGCCGGGCGGGTGGTGAAACCGCCTCACGGAACTTGGTGTCCTCGATCCCGGCGAACCCCATGAAATCGGCCGTGTTCAACATGGCTGCCCGGACGTACGCCGCGAGCTGCGCGGCCGACTCGACCATCAGCACGCCTGGCAGGAGGGGCCGGCCCGGGATGTGGCCGCGAACCCACCACTCGTCCGGCCTGACGTCGCGGTAGCCCACGGCGACTACGTTGGCCAGGTCCAGATAGACGATCCCGTCGAGCTGCATGAACTCATAGCGGTGAGGCAGACGCTCGTAGATCTGGTCTCTGGCGACGATTACCCGATTCAGGTCAATCGTGGACAGGTCAAGCAGGGCTGGCGGTGGCAAACACTCCTCCTGTCACCAGGCTGGACGTCCCGCACACGCCGGGGCCGGCCAGGCTGAGAACGCGCACTTCTGAGAATTACGACCCGGCCATGCAGGGCTTCGCTGGTGATGGCCGGTCACGAGCCGTAGGGACCCACGCGTTGAGACTTTGGGGGGTCGATCAACCGGGTGCGGCCGACCGGCTCTCGAGGATTTTCTTGCGAACTTCCTGAGCGGCGGCCTTGATTTCCTGCATGGTCTTCCGTACCCGCGTCCCGGCGGCTTTGTTCCCGCCCTCGGCTTTGGCCACGTCGTCGGCCGCCGCCTCGACGAGCTTTCTCAGCCGTTCGTACTCTTCCATGATGTCTTCTCCAGGCGCCGACCGGCACACCCGGTCGGGGTGGCGCACTCGACCTTGCGGCAGAAGTCTAACAGACGCGCCGCGGCCTGACAAATCCCCTGAACGGCTCCCGAGAGCGGCAGAGGCGATCATGGCCGTGCGGCAGGCGCGGTCGTCCTTCGGTAAAACCTGTTGGCAAAACCACTTTCGGCCACGAGCAATGCCAGCAGCCCCAATGCGACCACGACGGTCGCGTCCAGCCCGGCACGCTGGCGCCGTTGCACCTGTCCAAGTTCCGACGGATTCGCCGCCGCCGTGGCCGTCCCGCTGGAAAAGCGAGCGAGGATGTCTCCTCTGTCGAGTCGTCGGAGGTCCGATTCCTCCTCGGCTACGTTGACCGCCCGGACTTGCAGAACCTCGGCCGCAGGGCCGGGCCGGGTGATGATCAGATGGCCGGCGGCATCCACCGGGATTTCCAGGCGGCCATCGGGTGGGACGGTCATCCGTCGGGGCCGCGGGTCGGAGGGGCCCCAGCGGACCTCGACCGCGCGTACGTCCGGATGGGAACCGATCGGGATCGTCGCCGTCTGGCCCGCTCGAAGACTCGGGTCGGGTCCGCCGCCGCCGAGATCGACAGCCGTATGCCACAGGAGGATCATCGGGGCGGCGCGGGCGGCGAACTCGCTCCAGTCGCGCTGCGGGCTGAACGTGAGCATCAGGCTCGTGCCCGTGCCGATCGACCTCTGGAGCAGAGCCGGCGCCCCGTCCGTCAGCGGACACAGAACGGTCGAGGGCCCCTCGACCTTCTCGATGGTCCAGGCTTTGAACACCGATCGATCCGTAATCGGGTCCACCCCGGGGCTGGCGAAGGGAGTCAGCAGCGGATGTTTGAGATCGATCGGCGCGAGCTGGGCGGCCGGTTCGAAGGTCCGGATCTGTGCGGGCAGCCCCGGCAGCACGTCGCGTCCCGCCACATATCCGGCCGGCGTGACCGACGGCCCCAACACGGTCACGAGCAACCCGCCCGCCCGGACGTACTCCGTAAGCGATTTCCAGCCCGATTCGCTCAGGGCAGCCGCGTCCGCGAGGAATACGGCCCGCGCCCCGGCGACGTCGGGTGCCCCCAGATCTTCCGGTGCCAGCCGTATGACCGTGACCCGTTGCTTGTCCTCCGGCAGGCTCGGCGGCGCGAGCATCGTGGAGACCAGCGACGCAGCCGAGTCCGCTTTCTCGAACCGCCCGACGACCACGACCCGCGGAAGTTCGCCCACCTCCAGGGCTGCGTATCGCACGTTATCGCACGGCAGCGGATCCCCGGGCGTCAGCTCGAGCGTGATGCGGCGGGTGCCGGCGGGCAGACCGGGCAGTACCAGGGATGCGTTCACAGTGCCGGAGCCGTCGCCCGGCATTGTGACGGGTTGGCGAAGTCGCGGCTGGTCGTCCACGCGGATCTCGATTTCCAGATCCGAGGTGGGGATCGTCCCCGTGACCTGCACGCTGGCATCGATGCGGACGGGGACGTTCGGCGGCACGGGCCGGCGCGGCACGTGCGAGAGAATGAGGCTCGTGTTGGCCACCTCGGGAGGGCCTACATCGATCACGAAGACGGCGGCGCCGGAGGCCGGGGCGATCGGGTCGTTTCCCGGCGGCAGATCACGCCAGGCGCGAGCCGTAAGGTCGGAGAAGCAGTAGATCTCCCGGCGCGGGTGACGCGCTTGGGTCAGCAGCTCATCGGCCCGGCGGAGCATCGCGGTCATGGGGCGGTCGTGCGAGCCTTGAGACAGCGACCGGATCCGCGCAGCCACCAGGTTTCGCCCGCCGGTCAAGACGGCCTCCATGGAACGCCCCGAGGGGGTCTGGATCAGGTCGGTGCCGGTCAGCATCGCGAACTCCGAGCCGTGGCCGAAGCGGCGGTAGTCTTCCAGAAGCGCCAGGGCCCACTCGCGGGCCACATCGAGTCGCGTGCGGCCCTCGAAGCGGTAGCCCATGCTGGCCGAGTCGTCGATGCAGAGGACGACACTGACCGGTCCGGTCCCGGCCGGTGCCCAGCGAGCCGCTTTGAGCCGCGGCTGGGCCAGGAGTAGTGCGAGCCCGGCGATGGCAGCCATCCGCATGATCAGCAGCAGGAGACGACGGAGTCGTTGTGTCCGCTCGGCGGCCTGGTGGCTCTCGAGGACAAAGCGGATGGCCGGGAACGGCTGTCGGCGGGGTCGGGGACGCAGCAGAAAGTGAATCAGGATCGGTGCCGCGGCGGCGATCAAGCCGTAGAGGACCGCGGGCGCACCGAACGTAATGGGCAGGGCAGCCGGGGCAGGCATGACAACGCATTATACGGCCGTGTCGGCTGCCGCGCCCGCCGGGGATGAGGGCCCATCGGGTCGGTGAAATGGGGAGGTTGAAACCGGTCCGCCGGCGGTGTACGGTAGATACTCCGGCAGCGGTCACGGGGCCGCTGCGTCGGTGAGCGTAGCTCAGTTGGCTAGAGCACGAGGTTGTGGTCCTCGGGGTCGCGGGTTCAAGTCCCGTCGCTCACCCATTGAGGGCGGCCGCAAGTCGGGGCGGAAGCCGCATCCACGCAGGCCCGCGCATCGCCTCGGGGTGTCCCGGTCAACGCCGGCAGAGAGCTTCACGTTCGGGTCCGACGGGAGTACGGGGGCAGGCCCCGGGACAGTCCCTGCCGCGTGATCATCCGATACGTGCGGCCATTGCTGGCGGATGGCCGGAAGAGCATCACGCATCTCCAGGGCCGGGCGATTCCCCCTCGTGTTCTCACAAACGAGTTCGTGGCCGTGCTCGGTGGATGAATCGCGCGGCAGTCCTTGTGGCTTCTCGATGAGGTTCCGGAAGGGCTCCTCGAGGTCGGTTCCGAGACAGCCTCACGCGCACGAACCGTCCGCACCTTTACCGCTTCCGGCAGGTTCGGCGGAGGGCGGGATGGAATCCGCTCGTTTGTGACCTCCCCGCCCCAAGTGGTCGTAAGGCGCATCAAAGCCGTCCTACAGTGTCTCGCAGGCGTGCGTCCCCCGGACGTGGAAATCCCGGAGGGGCCCGTCGCAAGGGGGGATACCCGCTTCCCCGTCTTGTCGGCCTATTGGGGAAACGGCCCCGGTCGAGTGGGGTGTGGCGGCAACCGGCGCCAGCGACGAGAGCGAGGGTTTTCCGCCTCGGCGCCGGGCCGTGGGCTTGATTGGCGGTCCCGGCAGCGCGTCCTGGGAATGGCGCTAGAGGAACCCCGGGCCGGGAGAAGTCGAAGGGTTGGGGGATCCCCGATGGCGTCCCGAAAGCCTATAATGCCGCGCATCCGCAGGAGGTCCGCTCGTTCAATGGCCGACTACGTGGAACGGGACTATCAGCGCGTGGTGCAGACCGCCGGTCCCGGTCGGTTCCTGCCGGGCAGCCGGATCGAAATCATCTGCGAGGGCCGTCCGGAGCGCCCCCCGGAGCACGTCCTGTTCGACTTCGACGGCACGGTCAGCCTCATTCGCGAGGGTTGGCCGGAGGTCATGGTTCCGATGATGGTCGAGGTGCTCCTCGAGACGGGTACCCGCGAGACGCCTGAGGAACTGTACCGGCTGGCCTACGACTTTGTGATGCAGCTCAACGGCAAGCAGACGATCTATCAGATGATCCGGTTGGCCGAGGAGGTCGCCAAGCGGGGCGGCAAGCCTCGGGACCCCCTCGAATACAAGCAGGTCTATCACGATCGCCTGATGCAGCGGATCCACTCCCGGCGGGAAGGCCTGCGGAGCGGGCGGCTTCGTCCTGAGGATATGGTGGTGCCCGGGGCCTTCGATCTGCTTCGCCGGCTTCGAGAACGGGGCGTGCACCTGTACCTGGCCAGCGGCACGGACGAGAAGTACGTCTGGGAGGAGGCGCGCCTCCTGGGCCTCGACCCGTTCTTCGGCGAGCATATCTACGGCGCGCTGGACGACTACAAATCGTTCTCGAAGGCCAAGGTGATCGAGCGCATCCTCGAGAAGAACCGCGTCGAGGGTGATCGTTTGCTCGGGTTCGGCGACGGCTACGTGGAGATCCAGAACGTCAAGGCTGTCGGCGGGACCGCCGTCGCCGTGGCCAGCGACGAGGCGGGCCGCAGCGGCGAGCCGGACCCCTGGAAGCGCGATCGGCTGATCGGGGTGGGGGCCGACCTGGTCATCCCCGACTACCGCGAGGCCGATCGGCTGGTCGCGTACCTGTGGGGGGAGGACCGGCCGGGATCCTGAGCGGGTAACCGAACCGGCGTCGACGGACCCGGCCCGGGCCAGGACGCGGTCGGGGGCATGGGATCCGGCTGCGGGATCCGAACCGGGCGGGCCCGTGGCCGGGTGGATTGATGTGCACACCGGACCCGACGGCGACCCTGTCGCGGGGGAGGTCGCGATGCCCTATCCGATGCTCGACCGATCGGCGGTGAAGATGGAGCCGCTCTCAGCGCGGAAGAACAAGAAGGAGATCGAAAAGGACCATGTCCCGCCGGACCGACCTCCGGGGCCGCTGCCGGCCCAGGTGCGGGAGACGATCGCCCGCGCCGCCGAACGCGTCCGCGTCGCCCGCCGGGAGGGCCGTCCCGTGATGATCGCGTTTGGCGCCCATGCGATCAAGAACGGGCTGGCGCCGGTGTTCATCCGGCTGATGGAGGACGGCTGGGTCACGCACCTGGCCACGAACGGCGCCGGGATCATCCACGACTGGGAATTCGCCTTTCAGGGACGCAGTTGCGAGGACGTCGAGGCGATGGTCCGCGAGGGCCGGTTCGGGAACTGGCAGGAGACCGGCTTCTACATCAATCTGGCCCTCAACGTCGGGGCGTTCGAGGGCCGCGGCTACGGCGAATCCGTCGGGGCGTTCATCCATCAGGAGGGGCTCGTCATTCCCTCGGAAGACCAACTGCGCCAGGCCGTCACCCGGCACCTGGACGACGATCCGGAGCGCTCCGCGGCCGCCGCTGACCTGCTGGCGATCGTGCGGCGGTTCCGTCTCCGCCCGGGACCGATGCGGGTGCTGCACCCGTGGAAGGCCTACAGCGCCCAGGCCCAGGCCTTCCGACTCCGCATCCCGTTCACGGGCCACCCGATGATCGGGCACGACATCATCTACAATCACCCGATGAACCACGGGGCGTGCCTCGGTCGGGCTGCGCTGCGGGACTTCCTGACGTTCGCGGAGAGCGTCAGCCGGCTGGAGGGCGGCGTGTACATCTCGATCGGATCGGCGGTCATGAGCCCGATGATATTCGAGAAGTCCCTCTCGATGGCCCAGAACCTCGCCATTCAGCAGGGACGGCACATTGACGGCCACACCATCGTCGTGACCGATCTGGCCGAGTGCCGCTGGGACTGGTCGCGGGGCGAACCGCCGGAGACCGACCCGGCCTACTACCTCCGTTACAACAAGACGTTCAGCCGCATGGGCGGTACGATGTGGTACGTTTCAGCGGACAATCGTGATTTCCTGTTGGCGCTTTCGCAATCGCTACCCGGGAAGGCAGACCGATGAACGTGGCCCGATTGACCCAGGAACGTCTGGCGGAGTTCATCCGCCGCTTCCCCTCGTTGCGCGTCGCCGTCGTGGGCGACTTCTTTCTTGACAAGTACCTCGATGTGGATCCGGCCATCGCCGAAGTGAGCGTGGAGAGCGGCAAGACGGCCCACCAGGTGGTGAATGTCCGGGTCAGCCCGGGGGCCGCCGGCACGGTCACCCAGAACCTCGCGGCCCTGGGGGCCGGCCGGCTCCACGCCGTGGGCCTGACCGGCGATGACGGCGAGGGGTACGACCTGCGGAAGTGCCTCCATGCCCTGGGGTGCTCGACGGAACACCTCCACATCGGCGCCGACCGCCATACCCCGCAGTATCTGAAGCCCCGGGACATCACCGACCTGAGCCTGGCCGGCGAGCACAACCGGTACGACACGAAGAACCGCACGCCGACGCCTCGAGAGCTGGAGCAGAAGATCATGGCCTCCGTGGACGCCCTTCTGCCGGACCTGGACGCGGTCGTGGTCATGGACCAGGTCGAGATGGATGAGTGCGGCGTGGTCACCCGAGCCGTACGGGAGATGCTGGCCGACCGCGCCCGGCGATTCCCGAAGGTGGTCTTCTGGGCCGACAGCCGACGACGGATCCGCCTGTATCGCAACATCATCATCAAGGCCAACCAGTTCGAGGCGACGGGTGCGCAGAGCTGGCTGCCGGACCAGGAAGTTCCCATGGACCGGCTGCGTGTCGCGGTGGAGAAGCTGCGGGCCCAGAACGGGGTGCCCGTCTTCACGACGCTGGGCCCGAAGGGAATGCTCGTCAGCGACCCGTGGACCCTGGTGCCCGGCGTCCGCGTCGAGGGTCCCACGGACCCCACCGGCGCGGGCGACTCGGCTTCCGCCGGGGCGGTCCTGGCCCTGTGTGCGGGGGCGACCTGCCCCGAGGCCGCCGTCGTCGGGAATCTGGTGGCCTCCATCACGATCCAGCAGCTCGGGACGACCGGGACGGCCCGACCGGACCAGCTTCCGGAGCGGCTGGCCCTCTGGCAGCGGCAGCAGGAGGAATCGCACGCATGAAGCCCCCGGGTTTCTCGCGACGGTATCTGGAGGATCTGCGGGCCGTGCTGGCCGAACTCGATGCCTCGTCCGTCGACCGGGCCATCGGATGCCTGCGCCAGGCCCGCGACGCCGGCCGGACGATCTTCTCCTGCGGCAACGGGGGCAGCGCCTCCATCGCTTCGCAGATGGTCGTGGATCTGGTCAAGGGTGCGTCGTACGGCAAGACCACGCGGCCGTTCCGGATGATCGCGCTCACCGACAGCGTGGCCACTCTCACGGCCTACGCCAACGACGTGAACTACGAGTCGGTTTTCGTCGAGCCGCTGCGCAACTGGGCGCAGCGGGGCGACGTCTTGATCGCCATCAGCGGCAGCGGCAACAGCCCGAACGTGCTGCGCGCCGTCGAGTACGCCAACGGGATCGGCTGCGTGACGATCGGCCTGACCACCGCTCGGTCAGGACGGCTCAGGGAGCTGGCCTCGGTGCCGCTGCTCGTGCCGTCCAGTCACATGGGGCGGCTGGAGGACACGTTCTTCATCGTTACGCACATCCTGTGCTACGCCTTCATCGAGGACGGGGCATAGGTGAGGCGCTGGGCGCCCGGGGGCTTCCACGCGAATGTCTTCGGCCGCTCCAACCGCCCTTCAGGAGGCCGGCAGCGCGCCGAGGGGCGGCCGCAACCCGCTTCAGTCCTCCTCCGCATCGTTGAGGCGCTCGATGTCCGCGCCGACCGACTGGAGCTTCTCCTCGATCCGGCTGTACCCGCGGTCGATGTGATAGACCCGCGTGAGCCGGGTCTGGCCCTTGGCGCTCAGGCCGGCGACCAGCAGCGCGGCCGACGCGCGCAGGTCCGAGGCCATCACCGGAGCCCCGACGAGCTGCCGCACGCCCTCCACGATCACGGTGGGGCCTTCCTTTCGCAGGTGGGCGCCCATCCGGTTCAACTCGGCCACGTGCATGAAACGGTCCGGGAAGACCTTTTCGGTGATGATGCTGTTCCCGTCGGCCAGACACAGCAGGGCCATGAGCTGGGCCTGGAGGTCCGTCGGGAACCCGGGGTAGGGCTGAGTGGTCACGTCAGTGGGTTCCAGTCGTCGCGACGAGGCCACCACCGCCACGCCGTTGTGCCGCTCGATCGTCACGCCGATATGCCGGAGCCGGTCCACCACCGCGCCGAGATGGTCGAGGCGGCAGTTCTTCAACTCGAGCTCGCCGTTCGTGATGGCCGCCGCCACCATGAACGTCCCCGCCTCGATGCGATCGGGGATCACCGTATGGTCGCAGCCCGTCAGCCGCGGGACACCCTCGACGGTGATCCGCGGCGTGCCCTGTCCGGTGATCTTCGCCCCGCACTTGTTGAGGAAGTCGGCCAGGTCCACGATCTCCGGCTCGCAGGCGGCCGCCTCGATCACGGTGCGACCCCGGGCCAGACAGGCGGCCATGAGGACGTTGGCCGTCCCGGTGACCGTCGATCCGAACGGCCCGCCGAGGAAGATCTCCGTGCCCGTGAGCTGCCGGGCGCGCAGGTGCACGTCGCCGTTGACCAGGTCGGTCACCGCTCCAAGCCGCCGCATGCCTTCGATGTGGAGCGTGATCGGGCGATCGCCGATGTTGCAGCCCCCGGGCATGCTGACCTGGGCGCGGCCGCGGCGAGCCAGCAGCGGCCCCATGACGCAGACGCTGGCCCGCATCTTGCGGACGAGGTCGTACTCGGCATGACAGCAGGACTCGTCACGCACCCGCAGATGCAGCGTGCCGCCCTCGGTGCGCTTCCATTCGACCCCGAGCTTCTCCAGCAGGCCCAGCATGCTCCGGACGTCGGCCAGATCCGGCACGTCGCGCAGGATCACCTCGCCTTCGCACATGATGCACGCGGCGAGGATCGGCAGCGACGCGTTCTTCGAGCCGCTGATCTCGATGCTGCCCCGCAGCCGGTTGCCCCCGTTGATCAGAAAGTAGTCCACGCGGCGTCCTCCGTGACGGGCGGAAATGGATGCCTATATCATGCCTACGGCGGGCCGCGGCCGCAAGGCCCCAACCGCAGAAGTCGACGGGCCGCAGTCCCACCGGGGCCCGCGTACTTCATCGGCGATCAGGCCCTCCGGACCGCACCCGACCCGGCGGCCCTGCCACGTCCTGTGAGGGGATCGGGGGCAGGGGCCGCGCATGACGAGAACGCCGTCGGGCGGACCGCCTGCGGCGATGGCCCTGCCAACGACTCAGGGGAAGCTCAGCCGTGGAGCTTCTTGTATTTGGCCTCGAGCTGCTCGCGGGTCTCGCGATGGTTGGGGTCCGGAACGCACGCATCGCTCGGACAGACGGATGCGCACTTGGGGTCGTCGCCGAAGCCGACGCACTCGGTGCACTTGTCCGGGTCGATCACGCACTTCGAGTCGCCCTCGGTGATGGCCTGGTTCGGGCACTCTTCGATGCAGGCCGAACACAGGGCGCAGTCATCGGTGATCATGTAGGCCACTGCATGGACTCCTTGCAGCTTCAGGGTTCGGGGCGGGCATTGTAACGGCCGCAAATCCTGTATTCAACCGGCTTGTGAAGCCGTGTACAAACAGGGCATAAAGATGCCCGACAATGTCCGAAATACTCCAAGCTTCCTGCTGCCGGCTGGCAGGGCGGCTTTCCTGGGATACACCGCGCGCCTTGGCGGCAGGGTGCCGACCGCTCTCCCACGCCCAATCCGCCCAATCCTGTGTACGCTGTCGCTCTGGACTCCCGCCGTTCGCCAACTTATACTGTCAGCCGGTCAAAGCCGCGGTCGTATCGCGGGGAACGTCGACTCGCTGTCTTCAGCGCGCAAGGATGCGGCGCGGACGGCAGACTGACGGGGCCGTTTGCCCATCACCAGCCTGCCCGCCATCCGACGTCGCACGAGGGATCGGTCATGCGACTCGAGTACAAGATCGGCACGGTCGTGGCGTTGGTGATTGTGGGGCTGGGGACGTGGTTCTTCTTCACCCGCGACAGCGGGGAGAAGACAACGCCCCCGGGCGGCAAGACCGCTGCGCCGGTCGGGTCGGGCGCCGTCGAGCACAGCCCCCCGGCACCGGTGGCGGCTCGCAAAGAACCGTCTCGGCTCCCCTCCAAACCCGAGCTTCCTGCTCCATCGCCCGGCCCTATGGTCTCCGGTCCCTCGTCGCCCGGTTCGGTGAGCGGCTTCTCGCTGGATCCGAACCGCTCGACGACGCCGGGCATTCGCTCCGAAACGCCGCTCGATCGGCCCGCCCCGTCGCTGGCCCCCTACGGTCCCACCACGCGTCCGGCACACGTGGCGGTGGCGCCCACAGCACCCGAGACGGGCTCGCCCGCACAACCGAGCCTGCCCGCGCCGGGGCCTGGAACGATCGCTCGTGCCGCTCCGCCGACGCTTTCGCTGGACCCGACGCGGTCCGCGTCGCCGCCGGCTGCGGCGCCCACCTCGCCCACGGGCCCCACGCAGACCCACGTGATTAAGGCGGGCGACACGCTCTCGGCAATCGCCAAGAAGTACTATGGTTCGGAAAAGTACGTCTCGTTGTTGCTGGAGAGCAACAAGAACGTCGATCCGCGACGGCTGCGCGTGGGTACGAAAATCCTCATTCCGCCGGCTCCGGACAAGGGCGGGGTCAATGCCGGCGCATCCGCTCCCCCCGGCCCGCTAGCCAACGGGCCGACGACTCGACCGGCTCTCAGCCCCACTGTTGCCGCGCTGCCGCGCCGACAGCCACCGAACACGAAGCCTTATCAGGTCAAAGCCGGTGACAACTGGCAGAAGCTCGCGGCGCAGTTCATGGGCAGCGAATCCCGCTGGCCGGAACTGTTCGAAATGAACAAGCGAAGCCCGCGCGAGACGCATCACGTTCTGCGGGCCGGAGAGACGATCTACGTTCCCGAGAAGTCTTCCGAGCCGACCAAGTCCGGCACGCGCACGCTGATCGGTACGAGCAGCCGGTAGCCGGAGGCCGTCCCTTCCGCTGCTGCAAAGGCTCTCAGCGACCTTGATTTTCTTGCCCTGCCTTTCTGGGCGTTCGGGCCCTTCGTAGACTGCGCATGGGTCGGTGCCCCGGCCGACCCGGGCCGCGGACCCGCCGGTGCGCGGGAAGCGCCCCGACGATTCACTCTCGAGCGGTGGTTCCGGCCGATCCGGGGCGGCCGCTGGAACGGAGGACGAGCCGTGCCTGTCAGCATGTCACGAAGAAGGTTTCTGGCCCAGGTGTCCGCCGGCGCTGCGGCGATGAGCGCCTCCCGGATTGCGCGAGGAGTTCCGGGCGCCAACGATCGGATCTCGATCGGCGTGATCGGCTGCGGGGATCGAGGCGTCGGCGCGCACATCGCCGAAATCGCTGCTCTGGCAAGCAAGTACAACGTGGCCGTGACCGCCGTCTGCGACGTGTGGAAACCGAACCTGGATCGGGCGGTCGGCGTGGTGAAAAAGAACTTCGGCGCCGAGCCGAAGTCGTTCACGCGGTTTCAGGACCTGCTGGCGCTCCAGGACGTGGATGCGGTGATGATCGCCACGCCGGACTTCGCGCACACCCCGATCATGATCGAGGCCCTCAAGGCGGACAAGGACGTCTACGTCGAAAAACCCATGTCGTTGACGATCGAGGAGGCCAACGAAGCGCTGGACCTGGCCCGACAACGCAAGCGGGTCGTGCAGGTGGGCACGCAGCGACGCAGCGAGGGAGGGATGAAGGCCGCCGCCCGGGAGATCGCTACCGGATCGCTGGGAACCATCAGCCGCATCTCGGCGGCCAACTTCGTGAACCATCCCCGGTGGGCCCGCCCGTACAACGACTGCAAGGAAAAGGACGTGGACTGGGATGCCTACCTGTTCAACCGGCCCAAGCGCCCCTTCGACCCGAAGCTGTTGCGGCGCTGGCATCTCTACCGGATGTGCACCAACGGCCTGTCGGGGCTGTGGATGGCCCACTTCTCCGACGCGGTGCACTTCATCACCGGGGCCAGGTACCCGCGGGCGGCCGTCGCCCTCGGCGGAATCTACGTCTGGAAAGACGGCCGCGAGCACACGGATACGTTCCATGCCCTGCTGGACTACCCCGAGGGCTTCCTTATGGACTGGGCGATGGGTCTGGCCAACGGCTACGGGGGCCACTTCACCGTCCACGGCACGAAGGCCACACTCGACGTCAACCGGCTTACGGTCTTCGCGGAAGACACCAAGGTCGAACCGCGCAAACTCCACCCCGAGAAGGGCGAGAACCACTTCGCCAACTGGCTCGAGTGCATCCGCAGCCGCCGGGATCCGAACGCCAGCATCGAGGCCGGCCACCAGCACGCCGTCGCGACCATCATGGCCGCCACGGCCCTCGAGACCGGTCAGCGGCAGGTCTGGGATCCCGAAAAGCGCCAGATGAAGGCCGGCTAGGCTCTTCGGCCGCGACCGGGAGGCGATGTCGACGGCCGGCAGGCCCCGAACGCTTGCCGCCCGTTGCCTTTGGGACAGGTCACGGCACGATACCGGATTGACCCGCGGATATCCGGGGCGTCACAATCGTCTCCGTCACAGCCGATCGGCGACGGCGGCGCGGCGCCACGAGCCCGGCGCTCATCCCCGCCGGGGGATTGGCGGCCGGCCCATGAGCCACGTCGCCCGTCGGGATCGGACAGTCGGGGCGGTGATGGGGCGAAGGCCTGGTCCGAGCGGCGGCGTCGAGGAGGTCCCCGCCGGGACGGGCAGCCGGGGACGCTGGCTGCCCGGTGTGCTCGGGGCCTCGGCGATCTGCGCCTGCGTGCTGGCGGCCCACTGGAGCGTGTTGTCCGCGCAGGCCCTGAACTTCGACGACGACGAATACCTCAACAAAAGCACGATTGTGCGCAGCCCGAGCTTCGCTTCGGCCCGGCGAGCCTTGGCCGAGGTGCTGCGGCCGTCCATCGCGGGCTACTACGAACCGCTCAGCGTGATCTCGCTGATGATCGACTATGCCCGCGGGGGACGGATGGAGAATCTCCGCCCCTTTCACGAGACCGCCCTCGGGCTTCACGTGGCCAACAGCCTGCTGGTCGGGCTGCTGCTGTACGCGCTCTTCCGGCGGGCGGTCTCGGCCGCGATCGGAGCCGCCGTCTTCGGAACTCATCCGATCACGGTCGAGGCCGTTGCCCTGGTCGCCCAGCGGAAAGTCCTGTTGGCGACGTTTTTTTCTCTCCTCTGCCTGCTCGCGTACGTCGGCTACGTCCGAAGGGGGCGATGGGGTCTGCTCGTCGCGGCGCTCGGGGCTTACGTGCTGGCCGTGCTGTCCAAGCCTACGAGCACCCCGATCGCGGTCGTCCTCCTCCTGATGGACATCTGGCCGCTGCGACGCTTCAGCCGCAGGGTGCTTGCGGAGAAGATGCCGTTCCTCGTCGTGGCAGGCGCCTCCGCCCTGATCACGCTGACGGCCACGGCCGGGACCGCGGGGATCTCCGTCCCCCGGTCGTCGCCGGGGCGGATCCTGCTGATGGTTCCGTATCTGACGGCGTTCTATCTCGGGAAGATCATCCTTCCGATCCGGCTTACCTCGGACTACCCGCTGCCCGAGCCCTTCAGGCTGGGCAATCCTGCGGTGCTCACGGCTGTTCTGGCCGCGGTTGCGCTGGCGGTCGGATCCGTGGCGGCGCTGCGGCGGACGCGATCCCTGCTGACGGCCGGGGCGGCGTTCTTCGTCCTGATGTTCCCGGTGCTGGGCATCGTGAACTACACCTGGGTCACGGCTTCGGACAAGCACGTCTATCTGCCGCTGGTGGTCCTTGTCCTGCCGGTGGCCGCCGGACTGACCCACGTCTGGGACACGGCTTGGGGGGTGAGGGCGATCCGCCGGGTCTGGCTGGTGGGCGCGGCGGCCGTTCTGATCATCCTTGAGGTAGCGGGGAGCAACATCTATCTCGTCTGGTGGCAGGACAGCGAGTCGCTGCGGCGCCGAATGGTGCAGTTGGCCCCGACGGCTCATGCCTGGAGCGGACTGACGTACGTCCTGGTGCAGAAGGGCAAGTACGACGCGGCCATCGAGGCGGGGCTGACGGCGGTGGCGCTCGATCCCAACCACGCCGATGCCCACACGAATCTGGCCCTCGCGTACTCTCGCGTCGGAAACCTGCCGGCAGCCCACGAGCATAACCGGCGAGCGGCCGAACTCCTGCCCAACGACCCGGTCGCTCAGCAGAACCTCGCGGCCACGCTGAATGCGATGGGCCGCTTCGATGAGGCCGCGGCTCACTGGGCCAGGGCGTTGGAACTTAAACCGGATTGGTCCGACGCGTGGAACAACTGGGGCGCGGCCTGCCTGGAGCACGGCCGTGCCGAGGAGGCGCTCCAGAAGCTCCAGAAGGCCTTGGAGTACATGCCCCGTCATCCCCAGGCCCGCGAGAACCTGGGCCATTGTCTCCACCGGCTCGGTCGACCGGCGGAGGCCGTCCTTCAGTACCGCGCGGCATTGGAATACGCCCCCGGGAACCTCCGGGCCCGGTTCAAAATGGCGCGGGCCTTGGCGGACTGCGGCCGCCACGCGGAGGCTGTGGCCGAGTATCGGGCCGTGATTGCGGCGGATCCCGGCCCCGTCGCCGACCCGGCGCGGGCCGAGCTGGAGAGTCTCCTGCGGACTGGCACGACCCGGCCGACCACGGGCCCGGCCGCTACCGCGCCGGCTCAGTCCTGAGATGATACTCCGGCGTCCGATGCGGATACCGCCCCAGCGGGGCCAGCGCAGCGGTCGGCCCGCGGCGTTGGGCCGGGGCTCGTTGCCGGCCGATGACCCCCCCTACCCCGCAAAAAACGGTCAAGCCGGGCCGGCGTTCGTGTATAATGACGGATGTCCTCGAATCCGGCAGGGGTAAGTCCATGAAGCACCCGCACTTGGCCAGGTGGGCTCTCTGTTCGACCATGCTTTGGATCTGCGGCCCGGCGAAGATCGCCGAGGCGACCGCCCTCGACGATTACGTAGCTGCGCCGGATCCCAGTTACGCCTGGAGCCTGGTAAACACGATCCACGGCACCGGCTACAGGGCATTCGTCCTGTCGATGTACTCCCAGACCTGGCGCAGCCCCGCCGAGGTGGACCGGACGCGGTGGCACCACTGGCTCACAATCATTCGACCGGACGGCGCCGTGGGCGGCACGGCGATGCTGTTCATCAACGGGGGCAGCAACGGCGACCCGGCGCCGACGGCGGCCGACGGCCTGCTCACGGGGCTCGCCCGGCAGACCAGCCGCGTCGTCGCCGACCTGCGGATGGTGCCGAACCAGCCGCTCGTATTCGCGGGCGAAACGCAGGGCCGCTGGGAAGACGCTCTCATCGCATATACATGGGACAAGTTCCTCCGTACCGGGGATGACCGCTGGCCCGCCCGGCTGCCGATGACCAAGGCTGCCGTTCGCGCGATGGACACCGTTCAGGCCTTCTGCGCCACATCGCTCGGTGGGTCGCTGACGATCGATTCCTTCATGGTGGCGGGGGCCTCGAAACGCGGCTGGACCACGTGGACCACGGCGGCGGTGGATTCGCGCGTGGTCGCGATCATGCCGCTGGTGATCGACGTGCTGAACGTCGAGCGTTCGATGAGCCACCACTATGCGGCGTACGGCTTCTGGGCGCCGGCCGTTCACGACTACGAAGAGATGCACATCATGGACTGGTTCCGCACGCCCGAGATGGCGGCGCTGATGGCGATCGAGGATCCCTATGCCTATCGAACGCGGCTGGACATGCCCAAGTGCATCGTGAACGCGACGGGGGATCAGTTCTTTCTGCCCGACTCGTCGCGATTCTACTTCCATGACCTCCCGGGAACCCGCTACCTGCGGTACGTTCCGAACACCGACCACGGTCTGAGCCCCGACGTGGCCAACACGGTGACGGCCTTCGCCCTGGCGATCCTCAACGGCCGACCCCTGCCGCGGTTTTCCTGGAGTTTCGAGGCGGACGGTTCGATCCGCGTGCAGACGATCGATGCGCCGGGCCAGGTCCTTCTCTGGCAGGCCACCAATCCCACGGCGCGCGACTTCCGCAAGGAAACCATAGGCCCCGCGTACACGAGCAGCGTTCTGGCCGACCAGGGCGGCGGGGTGTATGTGGGCCGTGTTCCGGTGCCGCCTGCCGGCTGGACCGCCTTCTTCGTCGAGCTGACGTACTACAGCGGCTGGGTTTATCCGCACAGGTTCACCACCGACGTGCGGGTCGTGCCCGACATGCTCCCGTATGCGGCCGACCATGACCGTGACGGTGACACCGACGTGGCCGACTTCGCCATCTTCCAGGGCTGTTTCGGCGCGGACCATCGGTCCGATCAGGCAGGCTGCTACGTGTGCGATTACGACGGCGACGGGGACGTGGACATGAACGACTTCGCCGTCTTCCAGGTGTGTTTCAACGGGCCGGACAGCCCGCCGGCGTGTTCCAAGCGATGACCGCCCCACGGCCGTTCAGGGTGCATGGGCGGCTGCGCTCGGACGGGGCTCCACCCATCCGCCCCGTGCGCACGGGGTGTTCCGGGAGACGGGCGTCCGCGGACCCCCCGAGCCGTTTGCTGCTTTGCGTGGGATGAAGAATCGCCCGGTCTAGCGTGGGCTGTCCGAGGCGTATTCGGCCTCGCCGGCCGCATAGGTCCGCTCCAGGTCGGCCGCGACGCCCGGCTCGGCCGGGTTGATCTGGTACGCCTTGCGCAGGTGCGTCGCGGCCAGCCGCGTGTCGCCCGCCTTCAGATAAAGGCGGCCGAGTTCGGCGTATGCGGTGGCATTCTCGGGATCGAGCCTGATGGCCGTGTTGAACTCGCGGGCCGCGCTGTCAAAGTCGCCCCGTTCGGCGTACTGCTTGCCGAGGAAGATGCGGGCCAGCGGATCCGGGCGGTTCTGGTGCGCGATCTCCTGAGCCCGGGCGAGGGCCTGTTCGTACTTGCCCCGGGCCTCGAGGGCCTCATTCTGGGCGCGGATGGCCGCCATGTAGTTCGGCCACTCGCGGATCGCCTGACCGAAGTAGATGAGGCTGTTGTCGAGTTCCCGGTTGGCCCCCGCGATGTCGCCCTCACGGAGCTTGCGCTCGGCGATCGAGCGGTAGCACAGCCCCATGTAGTAGTTGGACTCCGCGTCGTTGGGACGCTGCTGGAGGCAGTGGCGGAACGTCGCCTGGGCCTCGATGACACGTTGTTGCCGGTACAGGGCGATCCCCGCCTCGCGCTCCTTGCGGACGTCGGGCGTGCACCCCATCAGGGCAAGACAAAGGCCGATCCCTCCGGCCATCCCGATCCGGCTCCGGTTGGTGGACATCGCAACCTCCTTGGCCTGGGCGTGCCACATCCGTGCGCGGTAGATGCTATCCTTCCGGCCCGGTGAATTCAAGGGAGCCCGGCCCTAGAATGGAACCGATGGATCCGCACGGACCGCGCCGCTTCGTCGTCCAACACCATGAGTTATCGGCGGGCGGCCACTGGGACTTGATGCTCGAAGGGGACGCCGCCCTGGCCACGTGGCAACTGTCCGAGCCGCCGAACGTTGCCGCAGGTTCCCCCGTATCGGCTCGCCGGATCGGCGACCACCGTAAGGCTTACCTCGATTACGAGGGGCCGGTTTCCCGCGGACGGGGAACCGTGCGAATTGCAGACGCCGGCCGCTGCGAGGTCATCGAGGCCGGCTCGCAGCTCTGGCGATTCCGGCTGGACGGGCGCGTTCTCCAGGGAACTTTCGAGCTGGTTCGGCAGGGGGAGGACCCCCAGGCGTGGATCTTCCGGCGGGCGGCCCCTCCGGCCTGAAGGCTGCCTTATCCTTCGTCAATGGCACGGATCGCCGCCTCCCGTTCGTCCGGGGACATGGTTTCCAGGGGCAGCTCCAGGAGTCTGGCGAGCCTTCCACGCAGGTTCCGTGCCACGGTCAGGGCGAACGCCAGCCGGTCTTCCGGCCCGCCCGGGTGGAACGAGGGATCCGGCAATGGCCAGTGAACCCGGAGCGGCGATCCCGGCCACACGGGACAGGGCGTCGCGGCAGCGTTGTCGCACAACGTGACCACCAGGTCGAACGACTCGTTCCGGAATTCGTCCCAGCTCTTGGATCGAAGGCCCTCGGCGGGCACACCCAGGCGGTTCAGGACCTCGATCGCGATCGGGTGGACGAAGCCCGCCGGTGCGGAGCCGGCACTGCGGACCTCCATCCTGTCCCCGGCCATGTGCCGCAGCATCGCTTCGGCAATTTGGGAACGGCAGGCATTGCCGGTGCACAGGAACAACACGCGATACGGCTTGCGGCCCTCCGACACGCAGGACCCTCCTTACGCCTGTTTGCACACCGCTGCGTACGGCGCTCTGCGATACGATTCTATGCTCGATCCCCAAGATCGCGACGGCCACGCCCGGCTCCATGAGGAGCGAGGCGTTTCGGGACAATCCGCCCGGCTTCTCCTCACCGCCTCGCAGGCCGGGTCCAGTGAAGATACCGAAGATACGCCTGCTGGACTGACTCGACGGCCGCCACATCGGCCACCCCGGCCACAGCGATGATGATGCCGGAGCAGATGGCCTGCCAGGAGGGGCGGGTCCAGAGGAACGCTCCCCACAGGTTGGCCGCCAGCACCGGAACAAGCAGGACCCAAAACGCTTCAGCCGTCAGGATCGCGCCGCTGGAGAACGGGTCCTGCCGGCCTGTGCGGGCCGCCGCGTCGGCGGTGAGGTCCACGGCGATGCAGCGCGCCAATCGGCGAACCGCCAACCAATGCAGGAAGGGGACCGACAGCAGACAGACCAACCCGGTGCGCCAGCCGGCGGCGCGGCCGACCACTATCGGAACCGGGGCAACGACGAGGTAGAGCACCAGCAGGACCGTCCGGAGGGCGTTCACAGCGCCGGGGTGGACTCGCACCCACTCGAATGGCAACCGCCCGAACGTGATCGCCAGGAGAAAGAGCAGGCCGTGGGCCGCCAATACGCCCAGCGTCAGCGTCACGGCGCGGCGCCGGGCCTCGCGGGGGTTCCACGTGCGACGCCCGGTCCACACATCACGATCAAAGGCGATCTGGGCGAGCCACCACGCGGCCAGGGCCGCGTCCACCGACAGGAGGAAGGCCAGAGCGAGCGCCGCGTACACCCGCAGGAATCCGCTGACGACCGGAACGACGAACAGACCGAGGATCCAGACAAAGCGCACGGCCGCCAGGAATTCGAGAGGTCCCTCGGGAAAGCATCGGAACCACCGGCGCTGTTCCGCCAGCCGTGCCTCGCGCAGGGCTTCATGACTCTGTTCCGGAGGTCCGGACGGCACAGGCGTGGCCGGTGGTCGGGCATCATTCACGGGCCTTGACCTCCGTCGCCTCCTTCTGCGGGGAGGCCGCCTCGCGTCCCACGACGAGATCGACCATATGGAGCTTCCAGACGGCCAGAATCACAGCGGTGGCCAGGGCCGCGTAAACGAAAACGGCATACCGGGTTCGCACGAAGATGGTGGTCACGCAGCCGACGACGACGAAGAAGGCCGTCAGTGCGTAGCTGATGGCGACCACCTGCCGCACCGTGTACCCGCGATCGACGAGCTGGTCGTAGAAATGGCTCCGGTCGCCGATCATCAGCGGCCGGGCGTTCCGCCAGCGCCGCAGGAGCGTCAGCAGCATATCGGAGATGGGCAGGCCGAAAACGGTGATCGCCCCCAGGGTCCACCGAAGCTGCCCGATGTCGCTGATCATGAGGATCAGGACGGCCGCGTTGAGGCCCAGGAGCATGGAGCCCGCATCACCCATGAAGATGGTCGCCGGATTGCGGTTGTAGGGCAGAAACCCCAACGCCGCGCCGAGCATGGCCAGCGACAGCACCATCCGCTCGTGGGAGATCTCCAGGTGGGGACCCCAGGCGGCAAAGAACGTGGCCAGGACGAAGAAGCCCACCGAGATGATGCCCAGAACCCCGCTGCACAGCCCGTCGAGGCCGTCGATCAGGTTCGTGGCGTTGCAGGCGCCGACGATGATGAACAGGGAAAGCCCCACGGAGAAGAGCTGGTCCGCCCAGGCCAGCGTCGGATCCTTGGCCACGATGGCCGCGTCCGTAAAGCCGCTGAAAACGTTCCGACCCACGCCGAAGGCGAAGACGACGATGCCCACCGCGATGTTGAGCAGAAGCTTGGGCCTCGGTTTCATGATCCGCAGGTCGTCGAAAAGCCCGACGGCCATGATCAGGAAGCCCGCGATGAGCACGCCTGCCATGATCCGGGGCCGCACGTTGAGCCCCTCGATCCAGGTGGCGACCACGATACCCGTGGCCCAGGCCAGGAAGATGGCCACACCTCCCAGATACGGGATCGGTCGTTTATGCGGCTTGAGGAAGTCATCCGGGCGGTCGACGATCCTCCGGGAGCGGGCATAGGCGCGGCAGATCGGCGTGGCCGCGAGGGCCACCCCGAACGACGACAGAGCCACCGGCCAGTAGGTGGACGCGACCTCCTCAAGAAACTCCGTTGACGGGCCCGGCATGTCAGGGTGCCTTCTGCTCCTCGCCGCCCCTGCCCGGTTTGCGGCGACGGGTCAGGATTGTCCGGCGGATTCGCCGGCCTGTAAAGGGCTGAAGCGCCTTGGGCCCGGCCGGGCGCGAGCCCGTCGTCGGCCTTGGATCGGCACGCACGGATGGACTAGAATCGCCACCTGCCACGGGTGTCCTGAAACGCGGGCTTTCCGCGACGATCCACTATGGAGCTTGCCGCGCGGGGCGACCGCTGCGGTGCTGCCGGCCCGCGCGTACTTCCGACCATCTTTCGAACCGCCGTGCCATCGCTCTGGATTGAGTTCGAACCGTGGGATCTGATCGACTGGCTCTGGCCGGTCGTCGGCCTTCTGGTGGTCGTGGAGTGGCTTCTCTGGGTGCGGCGGGGGCGCGGCCGGCAACGCCGGCGGCGGGCGATCCTCGGCGGCGCTCTGCTGATCGCCACGGCCCTGGGGCTGTGGGCGCTGGGGCTTTCCTCCCGCGGAGGCAACGCCGGGCCGGTGGCATGCCTGGCCGTGCTGGCCGCGGTGTGGAGCCTTCGCGCCTACGCTTCCACGACGCGTCCGCTCGAACGTCGCGAGAAGCTTCTTCTGCTGTCGCTGCGGGCGGCGGCGATCGGTGCCATCCTGCTGGTCTTGGCGCGGCCCGTGGTGCGCTGGACGCGATTCGTTGAGGAGCGCGGGACGATCGCGGTCGTGCTGGACGACTCGCGGTCGATGACGGTGCGCGACGTGGCCGCCGGTCCGAATGGGCCGATGCTGACTCGCGTCGAGCAGCTCCAGCGGCTCCTCCGCGAGCAGAGCGTCTCGTTCGATCGCCTGGCCCGGACGCGGGACCTGCAAACCTACCTCTTCGATGTCCAGGTCCGGGAGGGACGGCCCGAGCACGTGACGGGGCAAGGGCCCTTCACGGCCCTGGCGTCGGCCGTCCGGGAGGCCCGCGTGCGGGCCGCGGGCGGAGGCCGGCGGCTCGTGGGCATCCTCCTGATGAGCGACGGGGGGGAGAACTTCTCCGATGCCGACCCCATCTCGATCGCCGGTCAGCTGGCCCAGGCGGGCATTCCCCTCTGGGCGGTCGGTCTGGGCAGCGAGCTCCCCGCCGGACAGACCCGCCGGTTGCTGGCGCGCCGGTTGGACGCCCCCGCACGGGTCGCCGTACTCAACCGACTGACTGTTCGCGCAGAGCTCCTGGCGCTCGGCTTGGGCGGGCAGACGGTGGATGTCGAGTTGTTCTTTGATGATCAGAAGGTGGACGGCCGTTCCCTCACGCCGCAAGGCCCCCGCCAGCTGCTCTCCTGCGAATTGGAACACACACCCACGGTGCCCGGTCTGCACAGGATCACGTTGCGGGCCACGGCTCCCGACCTGGATCCCGACCGTCGGGTCGTTTCTCTCTCCCAGTTCGTTCACGTCACGAAGGACTTCGTGCATGTGCTGTACATCGATCGGCCTCGTTATGAACGCTCGGCCATCGCCCGTGCCCTCGAACCGGCGAAGGACATCCGGCTGACCAAGGTTCAGGCCGGCCTGGCGGCCTCGGCGGCGGGCCGTCTTCTTCCACGCAGGCGGGAGGAATGGGCGGCATATGACGTGATCCTCCTGGGGGATATGCCGCGGGGCGGGCTGTACGCCTCGCAGGCCGAGGCGATCCGCGATCTCGTCCGCGAGCACGGCCACGGTCTGCTGATGATCGGCGGACGCCAGGGCCTCGGGGCGGGCGCGCTGGCCGACACGCCTGTGGCCGACGTGCTGCCCGTCCCGGCGTCATCCGGCGGCAAGCTGCCTGGACCGGTTACGATGGTCCCGACGCCCTCGGGGCTCTCGCATCCGATCTGTCGGTTCGGCGGCTCGCCCGAGGAAACCGCTCGACTCTGGGCCTCGCTGCCCGCGGCCCCGGAGGCCTTCGGGCTGGGCGAGCCGAAGTCCGCCGCCGCCGTGCTGCTTGCCACGCCCTCCGGCCGGCCGATCCTGGTCGTGCAGGAGGTCGGGGCGGGCAGGAGCGCGGTCCTCGCCATGGATTCCACATGGCAGTGGCCCCTGCAGGCTGAACGCGGACCCGAGCTGCATGGTCGCTTCTGGCGTCAACTGATCCTCTGGCTGGCCAATCGCCGGCCGGGCGTCTGGGTCACGACGAACCAGCCGCGCTACGAGCTTCCCCGGCTGGCGGCCGGGACGGAGGCGCTGATCGTCCGGGCGGGGATGGTCACCTTCGGGCAGACGGGCCCGCCGCGTGTCGAGTTGCGGGGGCAGATCGTCGAACCCGGTGGTTCGCGCCAGCCCCTGAGCTTCCTCCGGCGAGCAGATGAGTATGAGGCCCGCCCGGACATCCGCCGCGAAGGGGAGTATCGAATCGAGGTGGAGGCCACGCTCGACGGGATCCCCGTCGAGCCCGCTCAGACCGCCGTGGTCGTCGAATCGCCCGACATCGAGATGCAGGAGGCCACGGCCAACTTCGATCTGCTCCGACAGATGGTCGGGCGGACGCAGGCCTGCGGCGGAGCCTTCGTCACAGCGGAGCACGCGGGGCGGCTGTTCGAGCAGATCTTGGCGACGCCGCATACGGTCCGGCGGGATCTTTCCTATACTACGAACCTGACGGATGCCGCGCGGTGGCCGCTGCTGGTCATGGCGGCGGGGGCCCTCCTGGCGGAATGGGTGCTGCGAAAGCGCCGCGGGCTGGCTTGAATTCCGCGACGCACCCGCGGGGCATCGGGGTTCCTCTGTTCACCCGTGTAGTGCCCGGGGGCGTCCGCCCCGCTGCAAAAAACCCGCCGAAACCGGTATGCTACGGTCATGACGTGGGCGCTTCTGGATGCGGATGCCATCCGCGAGGGCCTGAACCCCCGCCGGGTGGGGCGACGGATCGTGGTGCTGGGCGAGACCACCAGCACAAACGACGTCGCTTTGAACGCCAGCGCCGGGCCCCAGGCCGAAGTGGACGGCCTGGCCGTCTTTGCGGAGTACCAGAGCGGCGGGCGCGGACGCCAGGGGCGAAGCTGGCTCTCGCCCCGGGGGGCGAGCATCCTGTGCAGCGTGCTGATATTCGGCCCGGACGACGTTCGCCTGGCCGGGCCCCTGACGCTTGCGGCCGGCATCGCCGCCTGTGATGCCGTCCGGGCGACTACGACGGCCTGGCCCGTGCTCCGGTGGCCCAATGACCTTGTGGTGGGCGGGCGCAAGCTCGCCGGGGTCCTGGTGGAGTCCAGGCCCGTGGGGACCGGACGCAGAGGCTGGGTGGTCGGGGTGGGCATCAACTGCCACCAGCACGCGGAACATTTTCCCCCGGACATCCGCGACCGGGCCACGTCGCTGGAGATGCTGACCGCTCACCCGCTCGACCGGACGGCGATGGCACGCGAACTCCTCCGGCAGCTCGACGCATGGCTGGTCGCCGAACCGCCGGAGGCGGAGCGAGTTCGGCGCGAATGGCTCGATCGCGCCGAGCCGGTCGGTCGTCGTGTACGACTGCTCAGCGACGGCGTGCCGTTCGAGGGCCTCATGTTGGACGTGGATCCGGACGCGGGGATGCTCGTCCAGCTCGATGACGGCGGCCGACGGTGGTTCGACGCGACCCGGACGCAGTTGCTTTGACCGGCCGTCCCGCCGGGTCGGCGAGTCTCGCCACTCCGGGTTCGACCCGCCGCGCCGAAGGGGTGCCGTGACGCGAACGCTTGTCAGCACGCGCAAGCCGGGCCGTTCCGGATCTGGCTCCAGAACGGTCGGCACCCGCCGGCTCCGCTGGCCCGCCCGCATCGTCGCCGCCTTAAGCGGGCTGGCCGTGACGTCGGCGCTCGGAGGCTTCTTTCGCATCCTCGAATCGATCTTCGGTCCGTCCGATCTGGTGCGGTCCGTGGCCTTGAGCGTCGTTTCGACCTGGGCCGCGATCGGCCCCTGGGCGGCGCACCGCGCCGCCGCGATGGTCGGACGCGGGTGGACCGGCGCAGCCGGCGCATGGGCCAGGGTCCGGGGCAAGCGGCCCAGCGTACGACAGGAACAGATCGCCCGGGCGCTCATGCCGTGGATGCTTCTGAGCACCATTGACGTGGCCCTGGGGGTGCTCGTCCTGGCGGGTCTGCCCCTCAGCGGAAGCACGGCCGCTGCCTGGAGACACCTGACCGAGCGTTTCCTGTGGACCGAAGCGACCGAGCTGATCTGCCTCCTCCTCCTGATGTCGCTGGTCCTGGCGCCGATCGCGCTGGCGGGAGGGCTTCAACTCGTCGCCCTTTATGCTGGAGCGATCGCACTCCAGCGAATCGCGGCGTATGTCTGGCCCGGGCCGGATCTTCGGGTTCCGCTGAACAGCTCCTCGCGACGGCCTCGCAAGTCGCTCTCGGGCCCGCCCGCGCCTGCGTCTGTGCGATCCATCCACGAGCACGGGGTGACGGCCGCGTGGCTCGCCGGGGCGGCGGCCGGCGTGGCGATGCTGCACCTGGCGGCCCCGCGCCTCTCGGCCACGCAGTGGGTGTTGCTCGGGGCCGTCTTCTCGTTCCTTGTCTCAGCCGGCGGAGTCGTCGTCATGCGACGCATCGAACGGCTCCCGCCCCGTCACGGCCGCGCCCGAGGCGGGCTTGGCGAGGAGGAGTTGGAGTGGTCTCCCGCCCGCGGCTCCACGCGGCTGGTGGTCGCCGCCGCCCTCGGGTGGGGGGCCGCGACGGCCGCCTGGTGCTCGGGCTGGTGCGCGCGGATCGCGGAGGCCGGTCCGCTTGCCGCCGTCGGAATCGGGGGGATCTTCCTGGCCGGGCTTTCCACCGGCGCGTGGCTGAGCCTGGGCCTGCTTCGGCGCACGTACTCGACGGGCGGCTACGGAATGGCTCTCCTGATGGCCGGGCTGACCACGTTGGCCGGTACGACCTGGGAACTGGCGATGGGGCCGCACCCGGGTTGGGCACGCCCGACGTTCGCTACGGCCGTGGCCGCCCTGGGGTTGGGTTACGCGCTGCCGTACGGCCGTCGGGCCTTGGCCGCCCGCGTGGCCAACCCCGCGCACGCGAGCGCCCGGTGGCTGACGGCAACGCTGGCCGGTGCCGCGGCGGCATTCTGTGCCCGCGCGGCCTTGGGCGGCGTCCCGGCCAGAGAGGTCGTCGTGCTCACCACTACCAGTCTGGTTCTGCTGATCTTCGGGGGGCTCTTGCAGGTCTATGACGCCGAGAGCCAGCGTCCGCTTCGTCGCCGACGCCTGGCGGCGGTCTTTGCAGCCTTGGGCCTGGCACTGGCCGTCCTCCCGAGGGCGGCGGAACGGGCGATGGCGGCATCATCCTGGCCGTCCCTCGCCGGGCCAGGCCCCCCGCCCCAGGCGGTCCGGGAGATCGTCGCGGCGCTTCGCCTGGCACCCGACGGCGCCGCCGTGGCGGCCATCGGGGCAGGGTTTTCGATCGACCCGCCGCTTATGGGTCGGGTCCACCTCATCCCCTGGGCCTGCGACGACTCGGTCAGGCATGCGCCTTGGCACAGCGGCGATCCGGAACAGGCCGCCGCCGATGCCTGGTGGCGTCGGGCCCGGGGCCGCTACGATCTCATCATCCAGACGACAGGTGGGCTCCGGCCCGCCGAACGGTGGAACCGCTGGACTCACGAGTGGCTCGTCGGGCTTCGTCGCCGCATGGCTTCTCATGGGGCGGTCCTCGTCGAGGCGCCGTCCGGCGCGGCCGACGTGTGGGAGCCGGTCCTTCGCGCGTTCACGCAGGCGTTCGCCGGATGTGCCTGCTACGTGGTGGCGGGCGACCGACAATGGCACTGGCTGCTGGCGATCGATCGATCCCCGCAGGGCCCGCCGCGCGAGATCTCCTTGGCCGGAGGACTTGCGGCTACCGTGCAGCCCGCGCCGCAGATGAACGGCCGAATGCATACGTTGCGGCGGCCGGTCCTGCCGAAGCTTTGGTGACTCCTCTCGCAGGCGGATCGACAGCAGGGCCGCGGAGCGAGTGCCGGCCTGCCCGGATTCCAGCGTCCGCCCGTACAGGAACGCCGATGGCCGCGAACCGGCATGCCGGCGGCGCCCCCGCCACGGGCATCGCAGGCTCGGGCGCCGCCTGGCCGCGGCCCTCGGAGAACAACGGAAACTCGGACGGCTCGGCGAAGGCGTCCGGCCGTCGCCCTTGCTTCATCGCCGTCGAGCCCGACAATAGCGGCCTGTGCCGAGATGTGCCTTTACCGGAGGTCCTGTGATGGCGGAGCAGAAACCCCAGAATGGGCTGCGGCGGCGTGAGTTCCTTGCGGGCGCGGCCGCCGCGGCAGCCTCGTTTACTATCGTCAACCCGAGGTCGGTCCGCGGCGCCCAGGCCAACTCGACGATCGCCTTCGGCCTGATCGGTTGCGGCGGGCGGGGAAGCTGGATCGTCCCGCGTTTTCACAGCCATGGCGGCTACAGGCTCGTCGCGTGTGCCGACTACTACCCGGAACACGCCGACCGCGTCGGGGAGAAGTTCGGCGTCGACGCAGGCCACCGCTACACCACACTCTCGGCCTATAAGAAGCTCCTCGAAGACAAGGTCGATGCCGTCGTGATCGAGACGCCGCCGTACTTCCATCCGGAGCAGGCCGCAGCGGCGGTGGAGGCCGGCAAGCATGTGTACCTGGCCAAGCCGATCGCGGTGGACGTGCCCGGCTGCAACCTCGTGCAGGAATCGGGGCAGCGGGCCACCCGGAAGAAGCTGGTGTTCCTGGTCGACTTCCAGATCCGGGCCAACCCCCACTTCCGCGAGGCCGCTCGCCTCGTGCACACCGGGCGCATCGGCAGGCTCGTCTGCGGGGACGCCCACTATCCCACCGGGTTCGGCATCGGCCGCAAGGCCCCGGAAAAGCCCGAAGACCGGCTGCGGGTCTGGTACACCGACCGTACGATCTCGGGCGACTTCATCGTCGAGCAGAGCATTCACGCGATCGATATGGCCACGTGGTTCATCAACGCGGCCCCCATCAAGTGCATAGGCACCGGCGGCAGCAAGGGCCTGAGAGGCGTCGGCAACATCTGGGACCACTTCAACCTCCTGTACTACTTCCCCAACGATGTTCCGCTCACCTTCCACTGTGCCCAGAACGTCCACGGCGCCCCCGCAGAGATCTGGTGCCGCGTATATGGCAGCGAAGGGACCATCCAGGGCGACTATTACTCGCATGTGCAGATCACGGGACCCAAACCCTACGGACGCCACGAGATCGAGGGCCTCTACGAAACCGGCACCGATGTGAATATCCGGGAGTTCTACGAAGCGGTTACGCAGGGCCGGTATGACAACCCCACTGTGGCCCCGTCGGTCCGGAGCAATCTCGCGGCCATCCTCGGCCGCGAGGCGGGTTACAAGGGCGCCGAGATCACGTGGGACGAATTGCTCAGGAAGAATGAGAAGCTCGAGCTGGATCTCTCCGGGCTGAAGACCTGAATTTGCGCCGGCCCTGTGGTGGCGGCCGAGCCCTTGGCCTCCGGCACGTCCCCGCGCGATAGTGGCTTTCGCACGCGGGACGCAAGCGGTCCGTATCGTCTCCGCAAGACCCCATGAGGTCCGTGGGCGGCGTGCTGTGGGCGCCCTCCCTCCGGCCCTTTCCGACGGGCAGATCCAGCCGGGCACGTGCGGCCGCTCGAACCGACCGGCTTTCGCACGGGGCAGCGGACCAGGCGCGCAGGGGGGCTGCCCTGGAGGTCCTCAGCCCCGCGCAGGTCGCTGAGGCGGGTGACCGGGAGGGTGCAGATGATGCCGGCTTGCCGTGTTGGCGCATTGATCCTTGTGGTGTGCCTGGCTTGTATGCACGGCTGCCGTGAGGAGCGCGTCGACTCGCAGGCAGGCGGGACCGACCGCTCTTCCGCGGCCGCGACAGAGCTCCCAGGTGATGCGATTGCCCGCATCGGGCAGGGCGCCCCGGAAGGTGCCGGGCCGGCGACGGAGGAGCAGGCCGCGTCGGCAGTCGAGGGGCCGGCCACGGGGCCTTCTCCATCGCAGCCGCACGCCTCGCCCGTTCCCCACCCGCCACCGTCGGGGCCGTCCACGGCGGTCGCCGCCGCACGACCGCCGACTTCGGCGGCCCCCGGACATGCCCCGCTGGCGGATGCCACTGTAGGCGAGTGGTGCCGCTATCGCTTCCTGGACGACCAGGAGCAGGTGCTCCAGGTCGAGCGGGTGGACGATGCCGTCGTCACGATCCGGGTCGAGATGTACCTCCACGGTCGGATGATCGGGCTTCCGGCCCGTCGGATCGAGCGGCGCGGCATCGATCCTGTGCTCGAACATGCTCGCCGTCGGGCCGCTGAGGTTCGCAGGGAGCCGGCGAAGATCCGCGCGGGCCTGTCCCCATGGGATTGCGAGCTGATCACCGAGACGTGGACGGACGAGGGTGTCAGGTGCCTACAGCGTACCTGGCGCTCCGCACAGGTCCCGGTCTACGGTGTGGTCCGAATGGAGAAGGTCGAGGATGGTCGTCAGGCGGCGATGATGGAGCTGATCGCCTGGGGTGTCTCACCGGCCGGGCAATAGCTGCGTTGGGGAGGCGATCCTTCACGAGCGGGTGCTGCGGGTTGGGCGCGTCCGCCTCGCCTGTGGTTCCCCGGGAATGCGAAACCTCTGACCGGAAAGGCCACGATCGCGGCAGGGCCCGAGATCGGCCGCCGGCCCCCTGAAAGAAAGGTTCCTTCCGCCGCGCTGCGCGGGGCCGACACCAGCAACCGGCTCTCCCCGGGCTGACGCTGCAAACCGTCCCACGCGCCGCCCGAGTAGCCAAGAGGTGCCGTCCCCCGATGCCGCCTGACCCTCCATCACCCCGGCGCCGCTCTGTCGGGGAGCCAATCCGAGGACACCGCCACACCTGCCCCGCGCCCGTAATGTCACGCTCGCGTCCACTCCGTCACCGCCGCTCCCTTGTTTTCATTCCCGCGCCGGCGGGCGTCCAGGCAGCCGCGCGTTTTTCGTCCCACTATCCGTTAACTCCGCGAAAGCGGAGTCCGCGAACTCGCACAGCCCCGGATCCCCGCTTTCGCGGGAACGACGGAAGGGGATTGGCGCCGTAGTGGCGGATTCTTCTCTGCCCGGGAATGATGCCGCGACGGGCTGGCGTTTGTCGATGCCTGCTTCCGAACGGGATACCGGCTTAACGCCTGATGATCGCGCGCCTCGCGCCGGCCTCGCTGCTCTGATCTGTGCCTGCGCGGCCGGCAATCGGATTCGCTTCGAACCCCTCTCTTGCCGGTGCTGGCAGACCGAGCCTCAGAGCCGCCGAATCGCCGACGGAGGCGACGTTCCGGTTGACATCGGGCCCATCCCGGGGCTACAGTTTGTGGTTCCGCCGGACGGCCAGGACCGGGCCGCCGCTGCGCCGCTAGCTCAATTGGATAGAGCATCGGTCTACGGAACCGAAGGTTGCAGGTTCGAGTCCTGCGCGGCGCGTGCTGATTCGCGCGTACTCGGCACCCCTTGCAGCAGGCCGGGAAAGTCGGCACCTTTGGCGGCATGTAATCGCCCGGTTACGATCGGTTCTCCCTTCCTGGCTTCCCCGGACCCTTTTGGACTCGTCGTCGAAAGGACAGCCTGGCTTCTCCAGGCGGGCCGAAAGACTCCTCAAGCCGAGTGGTGAGGTCCCCCCGACCACTGCCGGGTTGGCTCCCACGGGCCGCTGGATGGTAAGCGTCCTGTGAACCCCGTCTTGTTTTCGCTGCCTCGGATTCTCGAGGATGCGTTCAGAGGTGCGCGATGGTGCGACACGTCGAGAGCCGGGCGGCCGGGCCGAGCCGACCTCTCCTGGATTCCCGCTTGCGCGGGAATGACGAGGGGGCGGCCGGGTTGGCACCCTTGACGACCGGTGATGTCTCGTCTCGTCACCCCCGCGAAAGCGGGGGTCCAGACGGACCATACTTGCCTGCTGCGACGCGCAACTGGCGGCCCTGCGGGTGCTCCCCGCCAAAGCGGCGGCCCAGACTCACGAGATCTGCTCCCGCAGGTCGCGCCCCCTCCCGCCCGCAGGCGGCCGAGTGATTCCTCTTGTTCCCGCTCTCCGCACGCGCGCAATCCGCATGCCACCGCTTCGCCATGCGCCACGCGGGGTTCACAGGACGCTTACGCTGGATGACCGTTGAGCATTCCCGTTCCATGGCCGGGGTGTGCCGCCATGCCGGCCTTGCATCCGGTTTCCGCCCGCGGGGTTCGGGTTTGGCGTCCGGTTTCCTGCGAAGTCCCCCGCGAGCGACAGCTTGGCCTTCGGCTGTCTGCCTCGGCTGCCGCAGCCGGCAGAGGACTTCCGCCTTCAGGGGTTCATCAGATGTCGGGCGCGCAACAAGAGGCCCCGCGTCCGTGTGGACATCGGGGCCCCGTACGGCCAGTGCGCCGGCGGCCTGGGCCGGGCTCTACGCGGAGAAGCTGCTTCCGCAGCCGCAGCGCGAGGTTGCATTCGGGTTGTCGAATACGAAGCCGCGGCCCATGATCTCGTCCCGGAAATCGACGGTGGTGCCGTTGAGGTACAGATAGCTCTTGGGGTCGCACACGATCTTGATGCCGAAGCTGTCGAACTCCTCGTCATGCGGCCCCTTCACATCGGTCAGGTCCAGCGAATAGGAAAAGCCGCTGCACCCGCCGCCCTTCACGCCGACCCGCAGCATCGTATTCTCGGGCAGCTCGCGCTCCTTGAGAATGCTCCGGATTTCCTCGGCCGCCCGCTGAGTCAGAGTAACTGCCATCGTTACGTGCTCCTCACGATCGTCGCGATCCGCGACGCGGAATATCAGTGGGCGCCGATCGGCCCGACCCGAAGCCCAAATCCACACCGACCGGCGCCCGTTACGCTTATCCCGGGCGCCCGCTACGGCGAGGCGCCCTCCTCTTTCCCGGTCTCCTTCGCCTCGCGCTTGCGCCGCAGGTCCGCGATCGCCGCTCGGATCGCGTCCTCGGCCAGCACGCTGCAGTGAATCTTCACCGGCGGGAGCGAGAGCTCCCGCGCGATCTCCGTGTTCCGGATTTTAAGGGCCTCCTCGATCGTCCGGCCCTTGACCCATTCCGTCACGAGCGAGCTGCTGGCGATCGCGCTGCCGCAGCCGAACGTCTTGAACTTCGCGTCCACGATCCGGTCGTTCTCATCCACCTGGATCTGGAGGCGCAGCACGTCGCCGCACTCCGGCGCGCCCACGATCCCCGTCCCGACGGAACGGCTGGACCGGTCCAGCGTCCCGATGTTCCGCGGGTTATTGAAGTGGTCGACAACCTTCTCGCTGTACGCCATCCGCACTACCCCGGCGGCCCGCCTCAGCGCCGCCACTGCACCTTGGACAGATCGATGCCCTCCCGGGCCATCTCGTACAGAGGACTCATCTCCCGCAGTCTCCGTACGGTGGCCACCACCTGAGGAATCGCTGCCTCGATCTCCTCCTCCGTGTTGAATCGGCCCAGCGAAAACCGGATCGACCCGTGCGACAGCTCGTCGCTGACCCCCAAGGCGCGCAATACGTGACTCGGCTCCAGCGAAGCGCTCGTGCAGGCCGATCCGCTGCTGACGGCCAGATCGCTCATCCCCATCATCAGCGACTCGCCCTCGACGAAGGCGAAGCTCACATTCAGAATGTTCGGCAGCGAACATTCCGGGCTGCCGTTCCACGTGATGCCGTCGAGCTGACCCGACAGCCCCGCCCACAACCGGTCGCGAAGCCGCCGCAGGCGCGCCGACTCCTCGGCCATCTCCGCCAGGCACAGCTCCGCCGCCTTGCCCAGACCCACGATGCCCGGCACGTTCAGCGTCCCGGACCGCAGCTTCCGCTCATGTCCGCCTCCGTGCAGAATCGGCTCGGCGCTCACCCGCGGGTTCCGGCGACGCACGTACAACGCCCCGACCCCCTTGGGGCCGTAGATCTTGTGAGCGCTGCACGAGAGCAGATCGATGCCCATCTTCTCCACGTCGATCGGAACCTTCCCGAACGCCTGCGTCGCGTCCGTATGGAAAATCACGCCGCGCCGCTTGCAGATCGCCCCGATCTCCGCGATCGGCTGGATCGTGCCGATCTCGTTGTTCGCGAACATGATCGACACGAGTGTCGTCTGCTCGGTGATCGCCTTCTCCAGACGCGCCGGGTCGATCCGGCCTGCAGAGTCCACCGGCAGGTACGTGACCTGCCAGCCCTCCTTCTCCAGCCAGCCACACGGGTCGAGCACGGACTTGTGCTCCGTGGCCTGCGTGATCACGTGCCGGCCTTTTTGCCGGTAGGACCGCGCCACCCCCTTGATGGCCAGGTTGTTGCTCTCCGTGGCCCCGCTGGTGAACACGATGTCCTTGGCATCCGCCCCCAGCACCGCCGCGACCTGCTTGCGGGCGGCCTCCACAGCCTCCTCGGCCTCCCAGCCGTACTTGTGGTTCCGACTGGCCGCGTTGCCGAACTTCTCTCGGAAATACGGCAGCATCGCATCCAGCACGCGCGGATCCGTCGGCGTCGTCGCGGCATTATCCAGATACACGGGTCGGTTCATTCCGGTTCGAGGCTCCCGGCCTCAGGCCCCCGCCGCCGCCGGGCTTACAACCTCCGCACAGACGCGGTCATCCATGAGATCCGCCAGACTCACACGTCCCAGCAGGTCTTTGACTTTCTCGTTGACTTTGTGAACCGGCGAACGTACCGGGCAGGCGGGCTTCACCTCGCACGTCCCCCGCGGCGCGCCCGCAGTTTCGGCCACGCACTGCGTAAGGCAAACGGGGCCTTCCACGGCACGGATGATCTCGTCGAGCGTCAACTCGCAGGCGGGGACGGCCAGGATGTAGCCTCCCCTGGCCCCCCGGATCGACCGCGCTAAGCCGCGCTGCGTGAGCGTCTTGAGAATGTTCATCAGAAGCGACAGCGGAACCCTGTAATGGTCCGCGATCTCGCGGGCGCTGACCGACCGTCCCTCGTGCCGAGCCAGATGCGTCAGCGCGATCAGGGCATACTCGGTCTTTTTCGTCAGGGCCAGCATGGGCTCCGGTCACCTCTTGCGGCGAGAGGCCTCACAGTACTCACGTGAATATGTAGCATCGAAACGGTCCTATTTCAAGAAGTCGCTGCAAACCGGGAGGGAACATCAACCGGTCACCGCCACCGGCTTCGTACGACCGGAGCGCATAACCTGTTGTTAAAAAACGGCTTATGCGTTAGTCCTCGGTGTGCGTCTCAGCCGTGCCGTACGCCAGACGACGCCCTCGAAACGGGCCCGTACAGAATCCCCTCTGGCTCGGTTCGCTCAGGAACTCCACGAGCCTGCGAATCGGCTCCCGGGTCGCCGTCGCCCGCAGCCTCTCAACCGCCTGTCGGAAAGGCAGCCCCGAACGATACAGCAAGCGGTAGGCTTCCTTGATGGCCGCCCGGTCCTCGGCTGAGAACCCGGCCCTCCGCAGTCCCACCACGTTGATGCCCCGGCATTGCGACTCTCCCACCAGCAGCATGAACGGGGGCGCATCCATGCCCACGCGCGATCCGCCCCCGATCATCACGTACTCGCCGATCCGGACGAACTGGTGTATCAGGGAAAACCCGCTGATGACGGTCTTCCGGCCGACGCTCACGTGCCCCGAGAGCTGAGCGCCGTTGAGAAGCGTGACGGATTCATCAAGGCGGCAGTTGTGGCCGACGTGCGTTAGTGCCAGGAGCGTGCAGCCCTTGCCCACGACCGTGGACGACTCGGGCTGGGTTCCGCGGTGGACCGTGGCGAACTCGCGGATCACGGTACCGTCCCCGATCACGCAGTAGGACCGCTCCCCCTTGTAATGGAAATCCTGCGGCAGGTGGCCGATCACCGCCCCGGGGTGGATCTGACAATCCGCGCCGATCGTCGTCCAGCCGCTGATGTAGGCGTTGGGGTAGATCCGGGTTCGCGCGCCGATCCTGACCGGGCCTTCGACCACCGCATTGGGACCGATCTGGGCCGTCGGATCGATCTCGGCCTCTCGATCCACGTGCGCACTGGGGTGTATCGGCATGGTCCTCCTCCCGCCGGCCGGGGCATTGTAAGAGCCCGCCCGCTGACTGCAACACGAACACAGGCCCCCGGTCCGAGCCCGCGGGGCCCTTACCCCGGGCGGCAACACGACGGGCGCTTCTACACGTCCAGCATATGGCCGAGCTTGGCCTTCTTGGCGGCCAGGTAACGGCGATTGACCTCATTGGGCGGGACGCGGAGGGGTATCTGCTCGACGACCTCCAGCCCGTACACCTCGAGCCGCTGGATCTTCTTCGGGTTGTTCGTGAGAATCCGCAGCCGGCGGATCCCCAGGTCCCGGAGGATCTGGGCGCCGATGCCGTAATCCCGCTTGTCGGCCGGGAACCCCAGAGCCTCGTTGGCCTCGACGGTGTCCAGCCCCTGTTCCTGGAGCTTGTAGGCCAGGATCTTGTTGTGAAGCCCGATTCCACGACCCTCCTGCCGGAGGTAAACCAGGGCCCCCTTGCCCTCGCGCTGAATGGCCTCCAGCGCATAGCGGAGCTGCTCGCCGCAGTCGCACCGCAGCGAGCCGAAAACGTCGCCGGTCAGGCACTCCGAGTGAACGCGCACCAGCACGGGGTCTTCCTGGGGCACGGCCTTGCCCGTCGCGTCGAGTTGGCCGATCGGTCCGGCACAGAGGGCCAGGTGCGGGTCGGGATCCACGATCGACCGGTACTCGATGAGCGTGAACGTGCCCACCCGCGTCGGGAAGTTCACCGTCTCAACCCGTTCGATGAGGTTCTCCCGCTGCTGACGATACTCGATGAGCGACGCGATCGTGCACATCTTCAGGCCGTGGCGCTTCGCGAACTCGATGAGGTCCGGAAGCCGGGCGACCTGCCCGTCCTCACGAAGCACTTCGATGATCACCGCCGCGGGCTTGCCCCCCGCCAGTCGAACCAGGTCCACGCTGGCCTCTGTGTGTCCGGCCCGAACCAGCACGCCGCCGGGCCGCGCGTTCAGCGGGCTGATGTGGCCCGGGCGACGGAAATCGGTCGGCTTGGCATCGTCGGCGACGCACCGCAGGATGGTCGTGCAGCGGTCCTGCGCCGAGACCCCCGTCGTGACGCCGAAGCGCTCGCATGCGTCGATCGACACGGTGAATGCCGTTCCGTGGGCCGCCGTGTTCGCGGGGGCCTGCTGATACAGGTTCAGTCGCTCGCAGATCTCATTCGACAGGGCCAGACAGAGCTTCCCCGCGGCGCTGCGGATCATGAAGTTGATCTTCTCGGGCGTCGTCCGTTCGGCCGCGCACACCAGATCGCCCTCGTTCTCCCTCCGCTCGTCGTCCACGACGATGATCAGATTCCCCCGGCGGAGTTCCTCGACGGCCTCGTCGATCGTGCAGAACGGAGAGCTCATCTCATGCTCTTCCCTGGGCCACGGACGCGACGAAACGCTGTCCGAAGCGGAAGTAATCCACGGCGGCGGCCGCCGCCAGCCCCGAGGCCCCCCACCAGATCGCCCGCGGAACCCACCCCACGCTCGGCGGCAGGTCGGGACCCGCCAGGACCGCCGCGACCATCGCGAGCTGGACCACCGTGCAGAGCTTCCCCAGACGCCTCGGTACGATGCACACCCGCGCCGTGATGAGGTAGATCAGGCAGAAGCCGACGACGACCAGCACGTCCTTGCCGATCGCCGCCACCAGCACGACGCTCGGCAGCACATACCCCGGAACGCTCGTCTCGGCATGGCCCAGCAGCACGACCGCACACACCACCAGTAGCTTATCCGCGACCGGATCAAGAAAGCGCCCCAGCGGCGTTTCCTGCCGCAGCCGGCGAGCCAGAAAGCCGTCCAGCAGGTCGCTGGCGGCCATCACGGCCATCACGGCCATGGCCGTGCGCCGCGAGATCGTTTCCCAGCCCGGCTCCCGCAGGTTCAGCAGGCACACCACGAACGGCGCGACCAGCACGATCCGCGAGACGGTGATGCGGTTCGGCCATGTCAGGGACGGTCCGACCGCTCCGGGGACCCTCGCCGCCTGGCCTTCCGCCACGCCGGCCCTCCTCTCGGACACGGCTCTGACCGTCTTGCCAGGCATATCCAGCCGCCGGAGTCCGGCCCCGGCCGCAGCCCCGGGCCGATCGTCGGGATTGTAACCGAAGGATGCAGGCCGGGGAAAGCCCGACGAGCCGCCCGGCTCTTCAGACCTGCGGGCACCGCGGCCGCCGCATCACCCTCAGGACGCCGGCGATGCCTTCCACCGTCCCGACCGCTCCGGGGCGGCGGCTTACCCGGTAGCCCCGGCCTCACGGGGCGTATGTGACTTGGATCGTCAGCCGCCCGGTCGCCGGCTTGATCGTCAGCAGGTCCTCTCCGATGGTCTCGACACGGCCCCCATCGACGCTCCCCTCGGTGATCGGCTTGCCGGAGGGGTGCCGCAGCCGCAAGGTGATCTGGGCGGGGCTTTTGCGGGTCGGGGGGTCGATCCAGGCGTCGAGCCGGCGCCGGTCCGCGGCCGACTGAATCACCGCCGAAACTTCTCCGAAGCTCGTCGGGGCGCGGCGGATCTCGATGCGTCTGCCCTCCGCCAGCCAGGACCTCGGAAAGGCGTCGCCGATTCGCAGGATTTCGCCCTCTTCGCGGATCATCATCATCCGCAACAGCCGGAGCTGCTGGGTGCCCGAGTAGAGGTGAGGCATGGTCGGGGTCGGCTGGCCGCTGAGCAGTTGCGTCACCTCCACGCCGCCGTAGGTCTCCCGGCCCATGCCGTAGGCCAGCGTCCCATAGAAACCCAGCAGCACGCGGTCGACCTCGTTGCACCGCAAACAGTGGAGCCAGTACCCGTACGTGTAAGCGTGATCCACGCCCCCGTCGAACTCAGCCATGCCCAGGATCAGACCGTGGCGGCGCTCCATCGCCGCCTTGACGAGCCGCGCCCGCGGGTCCTCCGGTGCGAGGAAGCCCGACTCCAGGAACATCGAGGCCACCAGACCGTAGTAACCGCCCGCCCGGTACTGGGTGCTCTCCAGCAGCCGCCGGGTGTCGGGTTCCATCGGCAACAGCCGCATGCCGTCCCGCTCCACCACCGCGGCATCCATCGAAGCCAGGATGTCCCGGCGATACCGGGCGGCCTCCTCCTCGAAGCGATCGGCCTCGGCCTTTCGGCCGATCTCGCCGAAGACGGCGGCGGCATGCTCCAGCCCCACGCAGCAATAGGCGTCCCCGTAGTAGTTGCACGTCTGCGCCGGATAGTCCGCGTACGGAGTGAAGCGGATCAGCCCGTGCGTGACGGACCGCCCACCTTCGTCCGCGCGCGTCGCCTCCCGGCGGCGGGCCACGATCCAGTCACCCAGGCGGGTCATCCGCGGCGCGACGCCTCGCAACCACTCGGCATCCCCCGTCAGCCGGTAGTGCTCGGCCAGCGCCCACAGCAGGCTCCCGTGGTCCGGCAACCCGTAGTTCACGAAGAACAGGCCGTCGGGCCGCTGGAAGTGGAGCAGGGATTCGAGATACCGGCGGGCGTCCTCGTGGTAGCCCCACAGATCCAGCGCGTGGGCGTACAGGGCCGCGCTGTAACCGTAAACCTGCTCGTAGAACCCCGCTCCGTCGTGCGGCTCGTACACGTCGCCCTTCTTGTCCACATTGATGAAGTTGTAGGCGAGCCATGCCCGGTAGGCGTCATTCACCCGCCTTTCCGGAGTGGCGATCCGCATCCCGGCCTGGAGAATCCGCCTCCAGTACGACGCCACCTCACCGAGCCGCCCCGCGAACTCGGACAGGTCCACCCGCCGGGCCGTGCGGTTCCCCGCAGGCGAGGGCACGCGAACGCAGTACTCCCCCCTCTGGCCCGCCGCGACCGTCAGCGACGTCTTCTCCGACGCGGCGATCGTTTCCGGCCGCGATCGCAGGGCGATCGGAATGGTCCTCTCGCCGGGGCCCGCGTTCGTAATCGTCAGTCGGGCGTAGCCCCAGAGATCGGCGTCGGGGTTCATCGCCTCGGACCAGGCGAACACCGTCTGCTCGATGCGCAGACCGCCTCGTTCGGCTTCGCAGATCACGATCGGAAGATACCCCTCCATCAGTCGCTTCGTGCAGCCCTGGCGGCCCGGATGCGCGGGCGGATCTCCGATCTCGAACCAGACCGTGGGCCCCTTCTGTTCCCAGCCGTCCTGGTCGGTGTCCAACTGGATTGTCCCGTCGAACGCCACGCCGATCTCGTATCGCCCGTCCTTGACGCCCAGCGCTTCGCGCGGTTCGCGCATCGCCGGCAGGAGCGCCGCCACGGCCTCGTAGGACGGTTCCCGGCCGGACTCCAGAATCCTGCGCCCCAGCGGGTCCTGTCCGGCCAGCTCCCGGTCGCGACGTTCCTCCTCGCCCATCCGCAGACGGTCCGGATCGGTGCGGGTCACGCGGAGTTCCCGTACGCGCGAAACGGCCACGGGCCCCCGATCGCCGTAATCCCCATCGAGGTCCGGCGTGCCCGCATCCAGGCCGAAGCCCTTCCCGACGATCAGCAGGGCCGGCGGGCCCATCAGTGCGCCCGGACGATCGAGCACCAGCTCGTTCCGCCAGCTCCCGCCCTCCTGGCGCGAAAGGAACCGGATGCAGTCCTCGCCCAGCTCGATCGCAACGTACTGGAACTCCGCGTACCGGCACCGCGTCAGGTCGTGCTCGCGACGCTGACCGTTCGTGGTGACGCACGCGTAGTACCGGCCCTCGCCACGCGGAATCACCCCCATCTGACACCAGCCCCCGGGGGCCCAGTACAGAAAGAGAGATGTGGCCCAGCTCACGCCGGAGCCGGCCCGGATCGCACACGAGGCCCGGACGCAATCGACGCCGAGCGGTCGCTCGATATGAGCGTACGTGTTCTCGGCCGCGATGATTTCGAGCGAGTTTTCACGGATGCGGACCATGTTTCCGGGCGAGGCGTCCACCCGCCACACGGGAGCGAGTTCGCCGGCGAATCCTTCATGAAGTGGAAGCGACGCAGGTTCTGCCCGACCCCCACGTGCCGCCACAAGCCCCCACAGCACCACCGCGGCGATCCGACCTCTCCGAACCATGCCTCACACCCGGTCGGCCGTGCGTCCTGGCGGATCTCGTTTCGTCCCGCCGAATCCGGCGGTCCTTACATGGGCGACATGCCCCGGCTCAGGTCCACCGCCAGGGGCGGACGATGCATCATCAGGGCCACCCGGTCCAGGTGCTCGCCGGTCAGCTCGGCCCCACAGAACACGCGGATGCGGAATTCGTGCATGCCCTGGTCGGCGTACACGCCCCAGGCCCGGCGGCTCTTGAACGGGAAGTGGTGTGCCATCAGACAGCTGCGCAGCAGCGTCAGCCGCACCGCCTCTCGCGTGGCATCCAGCGCGTAGATCTCCGGCGCCACCAGCCCGATCCGAACTCCCCCGGCCAGTTTCAGCAGAGTCCGGTCGCGGACCGGTCGCTCGACACCGTCGGGCTCCCGCGCGATCTGGCCCCCGGGGATGCCCTCAAAGCGGGTTTCGAGGGCGGACGGCAGCGGAAACACCATCTTCAGCACCTTGTGCCGCTCGCACCAGTACACCCGCAATCGGATTTCGACGAACGGTTCTTCGGCGTACGCCCGGTACTCGATCTCGATCGGACTGCGGCCGATCCGCCCCGCGCAGCGCAGCGATGCCATCACGGGCCCCCTGTCGATGACGCGCGCCGCGCCCCAGCGGGCGCTCGCGACGGGCTGGCGGCCGTAGCGGTCGGCCTCGTGCGTCCACGTGTCCGTCGGGTCGGCGATCAGGTCGAGCCGCGGCACGGGCAGCTTGCCCCCCGGGCAGCTCAGTTCGCCCGCGTTCAGGTCGACGCCCGTGCCCCCCTCGTTGCGGACCCACTTCCCGGCAGCCTTCACCCGGCCGTCGCCTGGAGCGACTCTGCCGCCGGCCGATCGGTCGATCCGCAGCGCTCGCACGGCCCCCGGATCGATCCGCGTCCGCAGCAGGAGGCGCCGGAAGTAGAGCACGCTCCGGTCCACCAGGCACTCGGGCTCGATGAGCTGATATGCCACCGGTTCGCCGTCCGGATCGAGAATCCGCCAGTGGGGCTTCCAGATCTCGTCTTCCACGCTCGCCTCGTGCTCGATGTAGCCTTCGAAGGGTACGTCCGAGGCGTTGAACAGCGCGATCCTCTGCATCGGATCCGCGGGCAGCGCGTTGACGATGCGCCGTACGCCGAGCTGGATCATCTCGTCGGCGGCGGCGTAGGCCGTGCCCAGCTGGGCGTGTACCTGCGTATAAGCCGAGGGAATGCAGCTCCCTCCGAACGTATCGTGGAAATGCGAGAAGCACACCCATCGCCAGGCCTCCCGCATGCGGGCCTCGCCCTCCGGATCGGGACGCGGGTCGTGCCGCCTCACGATCTCCGCCTGCGCCAGGGCATGCTCGGCCCGCCGAACACCCAGCTTGACCGCCCGATGGACCGTGTAGCAGCCCACGCTGTGCATCTGCAACTCCCCGGTGAAGACGGGGAGCCGGTCGCACCGGCCGGCGATGGCCTCGAAAAACCGTTCCGGCGACGAGAACTCGAGCTGGCAGCCCTCGATCGCCTTCGCGTGCCGGCGAACCCACTCGATCTGTCGGCGCGAGAATCCGCCGCCGTGGTCACCCACCCCGACGAAGCACATCGTATGCTCGATGCCGTCCGGCAGACCCGTCAGCGAGTTCCGGATGTGCTGCTCGGTGATCTCGCGCGTGCAGTAGGACCCGGCGATCCGGAACGTCACGACCTCCGGGCCGTCCGCGTAGCCCCGCCAGCGGAAAAGCCGGGCCGGCAGCTCCAGCTCGTGTTCCTGCGGGCGCATGAAGATGTACCGGTCCTGGCCCGCGGCCCGCATCAGGCCGGGAAGCGTGGCGGCATGGCCGAAGCTGTCCGGGTTGTATCCGATCCGGGGGAACGCCCCGAACCGGTCCAGGAGATACTCCCTCCCCAGCTCGATCTGCTTCTGGAGTCCCAGGCTCGACGGCCCGTTGCAATCGGGTTGCAGCCACCAGCCCCCGACAACATGCCATCGCCCGGCCCGCACGTGCCCGCGGATCCGCTCGAACAACTCCGGGTCGACCTGCTCGATCGTTCGATACCCCCACGCCTCGCTCTTGACGAAATGCAGGTCCGGCTGCTCATCCAGCATGTCGCACGCGGAACGGCACGTCGCCAGCAGCGTGTCCACGCCGGACTGCCACGGCCAGAGCCACACCGGGTCGATGTGGGCATTGAACACAACGTGTACGGTTACCATAAACCCCTTCCGGAAAACGCGACGCACCTGAGGCGGCAGCAGTGATCCCTCGGCCTGTGGGGCTGCCACCGTCATGACGCCCGCGACCTGTACGGGCAGCCAAGCAGTGAAGTTCCACTTGTGTCGGACCCGCGGGGGCCTGAGCGGCCGATCGCCCCCCGGCATCTCCCGACCTACTGGGAATCCGTAAGATTACGACCTTCGTCGAAGCGTGCAAGGCCGGGGCGGGGTATCGCCCGGCCCGGTGCGGACTCCGGACCGCGTGCGGGAATCCCCGAGGATTGCAAAGCTTGAGGGCGGGAGTACCAATCCATGCGCACCTCGGCACGAAGGCTGCGGGCGCAAAGCGTCCTGACGTGCGAGACGCGCGCCCGTGCGCAGCTAGCCCACCGCCTTCGGAACGGACGCCCCGCCGTCCGGCAAAGCCGGTTCGGGTGCGGCGCATCCTCGCGTGAGCCATGTAAAGCCTGCTGGCCGCGCGCCACCTCGCGGCTCGCCTCGGGCTCGTGTCCAAGGTACCGTCGGTTCGTCGGCACGCATCGGGAGCCGTCCGTTTTTCATAGCTACCTGAAGCGCCGAGGGGTGCAGGTCCTAAAGGGAGACTCTTCTTAGTACTTTTCGGACACAACCGCTAAACGTGTCAGTAAGAAAGATCGCAGCGATGTCGGCGGTCGTAACATTTTTATGTACGCGATCTTACGTACCGACGAGACGGGTTCTCGCCAGATGCCGCGAACCCTCGCCGACGACAGAATTCGGGGTTGACAGTTTAGATTCGACCGCGTAATATTGGGCGTGGGAAGAGCAGGACGGAGGAAAGAGGATCAGCATATCCTCCCTAGTGCCGTGTGCTAATACTGAAGCTGGATGGTTGAAAGAAAGGGCCGCGTCGCCAGGCAAACCGACGACGCACGGCTTTTTCAAGGTTGTGAGGTTCTGGAAAGGAGAAATGTTATGAGGAGAGGCTTGCTGGCAGCTGGCGTGCTGGTATTCGCGGCCGGGTCGGTCTTGGCTGCCCCGGGCGAGACTTGGATCCTCCCGATCCACCATCTCGATGGCGGCGGCTGGACGGAACTGCCGGGCGCTGGCTACGGCGGTTCCAGCGCCTGGCAGGGTTCCGGCGCGGATGGAGTCCGCCGTGTCTATTGGGAACTGAGCGGAATTGGAAGTCTGGGCCACGAACCTGATCCGAACGTCAAGACGTACACGATCGAGTTCTACGTGCCTACGCAGGGCGCCGGCGATTGGCAGCCGATCGAGTCCCAGCTCAACGGCGTGAACGGTGAGGCGTGGCCCATGGAGCCGGGCATCCCGTGGGTCGGCGCGTGGGGCACCAACCACCAGTACATCGGAAGCGAGTTCACCGCGGCCAACGCCGGTACGTGGAAGGGCACCGGCCCGGGTCCGCACACGCCCGAAAGCGATGACTACAACGCGGGTCCCAACGGCGACCGGATGTGGCTCAAGAAGGGCTCGTGGCTGTACGCCAAGTGGGACTTCCCGTGGCCCATCACTCGCTCCTGGAGCGCTCTGCGTGTCACCGAGACTCCGGAGCCGGCGAGCATGCTCCTGCTGGCCCTGGGCGGAGCGGCGCTCCTCCGGCGCAAGCCGATCGCCTGAGGGCGTTTCCCGAAACGTCACTCGCGGGCAGGGCGGCCCGTTGTGGTGTTCCGCCCTGCCCGATCATTACCGCGACCATTTGGGGCACAGCCCCTGTGTGGCCTTGCCCCGGTTGGAGGATTCGGAGATGCGATGCCTCTGCGTGATGGCCCTCATCGCGGCGGTGGCCTCGCCGTCCATGGCCGAGGTCGTATTCTTCGACGGCTTCGAGGCCGGCATGGGCAACTGGTTCCGCTGGTTCGATGTGAGCTGGGTCCCGCGTTTGGACTGCCCGATCATGCAGAACTGCTGGGGGCCGCAACCGCTGCTGCACAGCGACAATCATCCCCACGAAGGGGTCGGCTGCGCCCGCCAGGAAAAGGCGCAGCCCTGGTGGTACGGCGTCGTCCATGAGGAGCCGTTCCTCGACAACAGCCGCACCATCCGCGTGAGCGTCTGGCAGTTCGAGGACGCCAACCCCCGCCACCTGCGCCCCGCCCTCCCGGGCGAAGAAGGATACCGCAATCATGACCAGGTGCAGGGTTGGCTGGCCATTATGGACAGCTCGGAGACCGAGTTCGCGGCCCTCGGCGTGCACGCCCACTGGGCCAGCCCCGAGCCGGTCCTGTCATGGTGGGAGAATCTGTCCTGGGGTACGGCCGCCGATGACTGGCATGCCACGAATGTCCCGCGACGGCAGGGCTTCCGACACCTGGAGATATGGGTCCATCCGTACACCGGCGGCGAGGGGGACATCGAGTTCTTCATCGACGGTGCCAAGGTCGGCCAGGGGCGTCGAGTCGCCGGAGTGGAAGTCGATCGCATCGCGATCGGTGCCAGCCCGGCGCATATCGCGGAGGACTACATCGCCAACACCTACGAGTTCTTCTGGTACGACGAGGTTTTGCTGCGGGTGGGCTTCACCGGAGACTTCGACAGCGATGATGACGTGGACGTGAACGACTTCGCCCGGTTCCAGGTGTGTTTCAACGGCCCCGGTTATCCCCCGGCGGATTCCGGCTGCGAACCGGCTGACGTGGACGCCGACGGCGACGTGGACGTCGCCGACTTCGCCGTCTTCCAGGCGTGTTTCAACGGGCCGGGCCGGTTTCCGCCTCTGTCCTGTCCGTGAGGCGGGGTGGACAGGGGTGTGCCGACCGGACCGCTGCCGGCCGCGGTGTGGAGTTGGGAACGGGGTCCCCGGGGGCCGGCCGACCGGCGGGGTCACACCGGGGAAAGGCTGTCGTGACACGAACATTCCTGTGTGCCGCCGTCTTGATCTCTACGGCAACCATGGCGGTGGCCGTAGATGTGGTCACCACGCCGTTCCCGGGGGTGGGGATCACGCGGATTCATCGGACGCTCTCCTCGCCGCGGACCATCAACGCGGAGATCCTGATCTTCGACCTGAACGATCCGCGGATTGAGTTCCTGGTCACGCCGGGCGATCCCACCTTTCGCCTGGATTACACCCTCGCCCGGACCACGACGTTCGTGAGCGAATGGGGCCTCGACGGTGCCGTCAACGCGAACTTCTGGACCGGCGGACTGGGCTCTGAAGGAGACACGCGGGATGTGATCGGCCTGGCGCTGTCGGAAGGATACGTCGTGCATCCGCCCACGCCCTCCCCCACGCCCCCGGACCCGGCCCTGATCATCCGCGACGATGGCAGCGCCCGCTGCGACTATGTCCGCACCCTGGACTTGACCCACCGGCCCGCGGACCACCAGGGGGTCTCGGGCATCGGCTACGACAACGGGCAGACCGGCACGCTCCTGGTCACAGACGGCGTCAATACCGGCGCCACCGCCCGCCCGGCCGCCGGTACGCCCGATCCGCGAACCGTGGCGGGCGTGTCCGCCGACGGTCGAACCCTGGTCGTCGCGGCCATCGACGGCCGCACCTCCTGCTCCGGCGGGATGACCCTCATCGAGGCGGCCGACTTGCTGCGCGAGTTCGGGGTCTGGGATGGCGTCAACCTGGACGGCGGCGGCTCGACGACGATGGTCCTGCGTCTGCCGGGGCAGCCGCCTGCTGTCATCAATTGCACGACGGGCTCGCAGCGCGCCGTAGCCAACCATCTGGGGTTCCGAGTGATCCCCGCCTACGACCGCCTGACGCTGGTGCGGGCCTTCGCCTTCGGCGCAACGGACTTCACCCGGCCCGTACACAATCAGCCGTCCGTCAGCTACACGAAACTCCGCCACGAGGCCGCAAACACCGCCTCTCTGGCCTACGACGCGGGGCGGGGGTACGGCTATACCAATCTGGCAGGGTTGGATCCGACGCCGAACGACAACAGTGACGTCCTCGACGGGGACCAGATCTATGCCGAGTGCATCGGGGTAAGAGGTTCCGCCGGAACGCTGACCTTCCGCGTGGACGTCCCCAACGGGACGTACCGGTTCGTTGCGGCGGGCGGCAACGTGGCGGAATACAATCACGTCTCGCGGCTTCGCGTCCGAAACGGCGGGGGCACATGGGTGAATCTGCTGGATCACGAACACGCCGACCGCTGGACGGTCTGGCGGGTCGGTTTCGCCGATAAGGTTCCGCCTCCCGCCGACGGCGCCGGCCACGACGCAGGGACCACGGCGGATCCGCGCTTCCGACCGATCGTGCGAAGTCCGGTCATCGCGGTCACGAGCGGATACCTCGAGTTCGAGCAGATTGCGCGGGGGGTCTACGGAATGCCCGAGCCGCTGGGAGGCGATCTGTGTCTGCTCGAGATCTGGCGGCTCGACCAGGGGCGGCCCGAGATCGACGTTTCGCCTTCGTGGCTGAGGCTCCGCAACACGCCCGTCAACACCGCCAGTTACACGGCCGCCGTCACGGTTTCGAATCACGGAGACGCACCTCTCGATTATTCCGCGTCGTTTCACGGCGCCGATGCCTGGCAGTTCGAGATCGTCGGCGAAGCGGCGGGGTCGGTCGCGCCCGGCCGGAGCGACGACGTGATCGTCCGGTTCGTGCCCGGGCGACGGGGCGACGCATCGGCCGAGCTTCGCATTACCAGCGACGACCCCGACGAGCCGGTCGTGACCACGACGGTTACGGGCTTCGCCCTGGCCGACCCGCCGCCCGATTTCGACGAAGACGGCGATGTGGACGTGGCGGATTTCGGCTTCTTTCAGGGGTGTTTCAACGGCCCCGATCGCCCACATGCCCGACCGGAGTGCGAGGCGGCGAACTTCGACGGGGGCCCGGACGACGAGGACGTGGACGTCAGCGATTTTGTGTTCTTCCAGGCGTGTTTCAACGGGGCGTCGCGCCCTCCGGGCGGGCCGTGCTCATGACCCGCGGCCCCGACGGGCGGGGGCCGACGGACGGCGATGGCAAGGCGACGGGACCGACGGCAGGAGGTCGCTGCGATGTTCGATAGCCGGATGCATGGCGGTGGCCGTCTCGTGGCGGCCGTGATCGCTTGCGCGATGGTGCGGCCGGCATGGGCCCTCAAGTGGAGAGAGGTGCCGTTCATCTATTCGAATACAGAGGTGATCGAGCCGGGCCGGGACAAGGAGTACCGCGGGCTGAATCAGCCGAAATGGATCAGTTGCCTGGACCGTTACGATACCTTCTCGTTTCTGTCCGAAGAGCGGCCCCGGACGGCCAGACTGCCGGTCGGCTGGTCCGCGCACATCAACGGCTGGACGGATTTCAACGTTCAAGGCTGGGTCCATGACCGCGGCAAGATGGGGTTCGGTCCGGTGACGGCCTGCCGGAACCCGCTGTATACGGCCGGCGGAACGGGCGTATCGCTCGCCATCTGGTCGTCACATTCTCAACTGGCCCTCATCTCTCCGCCGATCCCGCTGGAGCCCGGCGAAGTGACCGTGCGCGGACTGTTCTGGGTCGGAGCGGCCAACGGCCCGGATGTCGTGCGGGAATGGCTCGGCTACGCCCACCTGGGCTTGGGCGCGGCCGAGGGCGGACAGATCTACCGCGCCCACCTCCGCCCGCCGGATACGATCAACGGTTCGGCGGACGTGGCGTGGCACAACATCCCGGGGCCGGAGGGCTTCACACAGATTTCCGCGGGCGAGATCTGGTCGCCCTGCCCGCCGAGCGACTGCCCCTGGGAGCACTGGAATCAGAATCTCTCCGAGGGCGACGGCTACGACCGGAGGGACATCTACACGGGCGGGCCGGGCGAGGCCGTCGGCGAATGGTTCGCCAAGAGCTTCACTTTTCAGGTGACGACGGCGGCGGAGTATCACCTCGCCTTCAATGCGATGTCCGATCACAATCCGCAGTGCGCAGACCCGAACATCCCGCCTGAGGTGGAGATGTGGAAGAAGTGGGGCACCCTGCTCCTCGTGGATGACCTCCGGGTCGAGCAGCACGGCCAGGTGATCTGGGCGGAGGATTTCGACGGCCCCGTATGGTACGGTGACTTCGACGCGGACTGCGACGTGGACGTCAACGACTTTGCGGTCTTCCAGGTGTGTTTCAACGGGTCGAGCCGGCCGCCGTCCGACCTGTGCGCCGCGGATGCCGACGCGGACGCCGACGGCGACGTGGATGTAAACGACTTCTCCGTATTTCAGCTCTGTTTCAACGGTACGAATCGTCCGCCGGCCGACGCCTGTCCGACTCCCCCGCGGTGAGCGTGCCGCAGGCCTGCCCTGTCCGGAAGGGTGCCGCCGCTTCCCCACCCCATCGTGTAGCCGCGCCGACGGGAATCCACGCTTGCCGCGCGGCCGACCGCTTGCGTGCCTTCCGCTGTCGGGTATCGTTGCCGCGATCCGTCCCGCGGACGCGCTGAGGCCTCCGCACGAGCCGCAGAATGAAGCTGCATCGCATCGATCTGGCGATCGTCCTGGTGTACCTGGTCCTCGTGGTGGCCGTCGGGGTCTGGGTGAAGCGCCGGGCTTCCAAAGGCATCGAGTCGTACTTCCTCGGGGCGCGCAGGCTGCCCTGGTGGATGATCGCCATGTCGGGCTCGTCCAGTTACTTCGACATCACGGGCACGATGTGGATCGTCTCCATGTTCGTGGCCTATGGCTTCAGCGGCTACTGGATCCAGTGGATGTGGGGGTTCCTGATCGCCGTCTTCTACTTCGCCTACATGGGCAAGTGGATCCGGCGCAGCGGGGTCGTCACCGGGGCCGAGTGGATGGTCCTCCGATTCGGCGAGGGACCCGGCGGCCGGGCCGCCCGGCTGGCCTACACCGTCTTTGCGATCCTCACGCTCACCGCGTTCATCGCCTACACCGCCGTGGGCATGGGCAAGTTCGGTGTCGAGTTCCTGCCGGTTCAGAATTGGGTCGGAGCGGCCTGGCGCCCCTACGCCAACCAGATCTGCGCCGCCGCGATTATCGGCGTGACAGGTGCCTACGTGGTGATGGGAGGGTTTGTCGGCCTGACCATCGTCGAGTTCGTGCAGACGATCCTCCTGACGTGCGGAGCCCTCCTGATCGCTTACATCGGCTACGCCGCCTTCGACCCGGCATCGGTGGCCGGGGCCCTGGAGACGCTCTCGACCGGAACAGGTCGGCTCGTTCAGATCGACCCCGGGCGCTGGTATGCCATCGTTCCGACCTGGCGCACCGCCAATCCGGACGACCCGTATGCGATGTTCGGCCTGGTGGTGCTGGCGTTCGTGGCCAAGGGCCTGTTGCTGGGTGCCAGCGGCCCGGAGCAGCTCTATGACTTTCAGAAGTTCCTGGCGACCCGAAACCCGCGAGAGGCGTCGCTGGCCGGGATGCTGTGGGGCGTCTTCCACACGGTCCGCTTCCCGATGGCGACCGCGATCGCGGTCCTCGGGCTGCTCGCCGTGGCGCGACAGCCGGCGGCGTCGTTCGACCCCGAAAAAGTCCTGCCGCACGTCATCGCGAACGTGCTCCCGGTCGGCCTGACGGGCCTGGCGCTGGCAGCCCTGCTCTCGGCATTCATGGCCACGTTCAGCGCAATGGTCAACGGAGCGGCCTCGTACCTGATCCGCGACATCTACCAGCCCTACGTGTATCCGGCGGCCGGACCGTCGCACCTGGTCCTGGCCGGCAAGATCGCATCGGTCCTCATGATCGTCGTGGGCATCGTGATCTCGTTCGGCGCCCGGTCCATCGCCGGGATGCTGACGTGGATCATGGTCTACCTCGGCGGGGGCGTCCTCATCCCGAACGTCCTCCGGTGGTACTGGTGGCGGCTCAACGGCTGGGGATACGCGGCGGGCATCTTCGGCGGAATGGTGCTCTCGCTGGCACAGGCACTCCTGGCCGGCCGGGGGTATGATTATCCCGTCTACGTGGCTCTGCCGGTGCTGGCCGGCGTATGTGCGCTCCTGTGCCTGGTCGTGACGTGGGCCACAGCCCCCACCCCGGCCGGAGTGCTCCGGCGGTTCTACGAGCAGACCTTCCCGGCCGGTGCGTGGGGCCGGGTCGAACGAGAAGTGCGCGCCGCGAACCCGGGGTTCCGCCGCGACCAGCCGTTCCGGCGCGACCTGGTCAACCTGGTCATCGGGCTGCCTTGGCTGTTTGCCTTGTACGTGGGGCCCAGTTACCTGATCGTGCACCGCTGGCGGGAGTTCGCGGTGTCGGTGGTGGTCGTAGTGGTCGGGGCCGCCGTGCTGTCGGTAACCTGGTATCGCGGCCTGCCTCCGCGGCCGGCCGGCCTTCCGCCGACTGGCCCCGGGGACAGGGCGGCGGACGAAGTGGCG
>Ga0209227_1000153_pt1 | contig 57290 bp, 49 predicted proteins | sample YNPBryantNP2012_FD_185815 | JGI IMG/M metagenome (GOLD analysis project Ga0209227, IMG submission 185815) | Anoxygenic and chlorotrophic microbial mat microbial communities from Yellowstone National Park, USA - YNP Bryant NP 2012 (SPAdes)... ...
TGGGCGACGCGTGCGACAACTGCCCCGCGGTCGCGAATGCCAACCAGCTTGATACGGATGCCGACGGTGTGGGCGACGCGTGCGACAACTGTCTCGCTGCTGCGAATGCCGACCAGCTTGACGCGGACGGCGACGGCCTCGGCGACGCGTGCGACCCCTGTCCGCTGGACCCGTTCAACGACGCGGACGCCGACGGGGTCTGTGGTAACGTGGACAACTGCCCGACGGTGGCGAATGCCAATCAGCTTGACGCTGACCAGGACGGCGTCGGCGATGTGTGCGACAACTGCCCAACGCGCGCCAACGCGAACCAGTTGGATTCCGACGGCGACGGCATCGGCAATGTCTGCGACAATTGCCCGTCCCTCGTCAATGCTGACCAGCTCGACTCCGATGGCGACGGCGTCGGCGACGCGTGCGACCTGTTCCCGGGCGATCCGCAGAACGATGCCGACCGTGACGGCGTGCCGGCGAATCTGGACAACTGCCCGACCGTGAACAATCCCAACCAGGTGGACGCCGACGGCGACGGGCGCGGCGACGTGTGCGACAACTGCCCCAGCGTGGCCAACGCCGACCAGCGCGACACGGATAGCGACGGCATCGGCGATGCCTGCGATAACTGCCCGACGGTCAACAACGTGGACCAGCGGGACACGAACGGGAACGGCGTGGGCGACGCGTGTGAGCCGTCCGGACCTTCGCCGGCCGATGGTGCCAGCGGCGTCTCGGTGGACGTCGATCTGGATTGGAACAACACGCCCGGAGCCGTCTCGTACGACGTGTATTTCGGAACCACGGCGAACCCGCCGCTGATCGGCAGCACGACGTCGAGCAGCTTTGCCCTGGGGACGCTCGAGTACAGCACCCGTTACTACTGGCGGGTCGTGGCGCAGACGGCGGTGGGGCCGTTGTCGGGACCGGTCTGGTCGTTCACGACGCGGACACAGGTGCCCGCGAGTCCGTCCGGGCCGTCGCCGGCGGCGGGGGCCACCGGGGTTCCGGTGCCCGTACTGCTCGACTGGGCCGATACGCCGCGGGCGCAGTTCTATCAGGTTCTCCTGGGCACCAACCCGGCTCAGCCGCTGGCGTTCATCGGGTCGACGACCGTCAGTCAGTGGGGGCCGCTGGCGCTGAATGCGGGCACGACGTACTACTGGCAGATCGTGGCGACAAACGACGCCGGACGGACGGAGGGACCGATTTGGTCCTTTACTACCGCCGTGTCGCCCCCGTCGGGGCCGGGTGAGACGCCCGGAGAGACACCCGGGGAGACCGGGCAGGAGCAACCCGAGGAGCCGAATCAACCCGGCGGCGGACAGGAGCAGCCGGGCGACTTGGGCACCTGCCCGGCGGCGGGGCTGACGATGGTCGCCTTCGCGCTCTTCGGGCTCCGGGCGACGCGAAGCGGGTCCCGCCGGCGCAAACGCGAAGCCGCGTAGTCGCCGTCCCCGCGCACTCTTGAGCAGCCGACCTGCGGCAGCAGCGCCGCGGGCCGGCTGCTTCGCGCTGGAACGGTAAAATGACGCCGTTGAGGCGCCACGGGTGGCCTGCGACACGCGAATGGCCCGCGACGGCGGAATGGGCGCGGCGTATGGGAGTTTGATCGGCGGGGTGTGAGGGGTTCGGCGTGCAGTCATGCGGCTTCCAGCACTGACAGATACAATCGTGGCCGTCTCGACGGGCTGGCAGCCGGCGCCGCTGGGTATTGTTCGTCTTAGCGGCCCGGAAAGCTTCCGACTGGTGGCGCGCCTTGGCATCACGGTTCCGGACCTGTGCGACCGTCGCTCATTCTGGACGGAAGGTCGCGCATGTCTTGGCGGCGAGGTAAGCTGCCCGGTTACGGTCTTCTGGTTTCCAGGCCCGCACAGCTACACCGGGGATGACCTGGTAGAGCTGCACACCATCGGGTGCCTGCCGCTGCTCACCGCCCTGCGCGACCGGCTCGCGGAATGGGGGGCGCGGCTCGCGCTGCCCGGGGAGTTCACCGCTCGGGCGTTTCAACGGCGCAAACTGGATGCCGCTGGGGTGGAGCGCGTACTGAACCTGCTGCGGGTGCAAGACGACGCAGCGGCGCGCGAGCTGCGGCGTCGGCAACGCGACTCCCATCGAGCGACGGTCAGTCGGGTCGTGGACGAGCTTACCGACTTGCTGGCGCGGATCGAGGCGGGCATCGACTTCGTCGAGGAAGAGGACATCCGTTTCGTGTCGCCGGCGGAAGTCTGTGCGACTCTGGACCGCCTTGCTGCGGAGATGGAAAGCTGCCTGCGGGGTTCCGCAGACCCGCACGCCGGTTTGCCGCACGTGCTCGTCGCGGGGCTCGCCAATGCGGGCAAAAGCACGCTTTTCAACCGGCTGGCTGGCACGGAGCGGGCTTTGACGTCGCCGATCGAGGGGACGACGCGCGATGTGCTTTCCGCCCGCGTTGAACTCGACGGGTGTACGCTCGTTCTTCAGGATTGTGCCGGCTTCGGCACGGGCGGCGGGTGCGCGGACGAAGCGGCTCGCGCCGCCGCGCAGGCGACACTTCGTCAGGCAGACGTGATATTGTGGCTCCACGCGGCTGACATGCCCTGGCAGTCCATGGAGGTCGAACTGTGCCGCGAGCTGCCCGTTGAGCGCATGATTCTGGTGCGCAACAAAATCGACCTGGCGACGGCGGGGCCGCGATCGGACGAGCCGACCTGGTTCACAGCGGCGTTGGATGTCAGCGCTTTGCGTGGCGACGGCCTGGACGAGCTGCGTGCCCGGCTGGGGCGGCTACTTGGGGAGTGGGGCGTTGCTGAACCGCAGACGGACGGCACGCCGGCAATGCGGGAGGCGCTGGAAGCGCTGCGCAGGGCGCGTGCGCTTAGTTACGTGTCGGCGCACGACCTGACATCGCCGGAGCTCATTTCTCTGGAGCTGCGCCTTGCCCGCAGCGCGCTGGTGGACTGGTCAGCTCGCACACTGGATGAGGCGATTCTGGACCGCATCTATACAGAGTTCTGCGTAGGGAAGTGAGTTTCACCGTTTGGGTTCGCGCAACCGGTTTCGCAAATGCACGCCAGCAAGCCGGAGGGGCGCGACGAGCGCACGGCGCGCCGACGATCCTTGACATAACATATTGTCCGTAAGAATGTTGCAAGAGTTCAGCACCGAATCTGTTCCGGAGCGTATAAGCGTATGGAAGACGATGCCTAATGTTGCGGCTGCGTTTTGCCGATGAAACAGTCGAGACCGGATAGTGCCGAAAAGCGCTTCGACACCGGTCCGGTCGGGTAGATGATTCAGGAGGTCGTTATAGCGGATCGCGTGTGACGCGGTCAGAAGTACCTGGCTTCTTTCCCCTCCGGAGAGCACCGGGACGCCCTTGGGCTCCTGGTGCCCTCTTTTTTGTCGGCGCCTGCGGCTGCCGGCTGGTGAGCCCGCGCGGTGGACGGCGCGTGCTCGGCCGTGCAGCACAGCGCTTCGGGGGCGCGTTTTTCCGCGTGGAGCGCTTGGCGGGGGGCGGCGCTCGCTGCGACGTCGGGGTATAATCGGGATGGGTGAGGAGGCTCGTCGTGGCGGGCTACAGGCGCATGCGTGTGCGCGGGTCGGCCCGGGGCGGCGGTGTCAGGAGCGGGCGTGAGCGCTGCTGGGTGGGGCCGCGAGCTCTGGCCGGATGCGGCGCGAGTCTCCATCTCGCTGCGGAAGGACACGTCATGGTCAAGGAGCCGTACCGATGAAAGCCAGCAACGGAACGACCAGGAGCGAGACGCAATTCTCCGTTTTTCTGGCCAACAAGCCCACAGTCCTGGCACGCGTGTGTCAGCAGCTTGCGGACGACAAAATCAACATCGTCGCGATGAGCATGATGGATTCCACAGAACACGGCGTGTTACGGCTCGTGGCTGAGAATCCGGACCGAGCGCGGCAGAGTCTGGCGCGCCTGAACGTGCCCACCGCCGAGACGACCGTACTGATGACCATTCTGCCGAACCGGCCCGGAGCACTGGCCGATGTCGTTCAACGCCTCGCGGCCAATCATATCAGCGTCAACTATGCGTACTGCACCGCTGGTGCTCCGGGGGGTAAGGCCCTGGGCGTGTTCCGGGTATCGGACCCGCAGAAGGCGGCTCGTGTGCTGTCGGAGCGCCAGCCGCGGCGAAGGCTGGAAGCTCCGTCCGTGCGGGCCAGCGCGCCGACGCGCCGTAAGTAGCGGGCGGCTGCGGTGGGTGAGCCGTCGATGGGCGACCATTTTCGCGGCCGTAAATGAGGATCTGCTTGCGTTTGCCGTCAGACCCGCTTAAACCGGAGGACGGAGAGGTGACGGAGCGTGCCGCGCGGGCGGCGAACGCCACAGCACCAAGAGTGCCGTCCCCCGTCACCGTTCGTCTGTGGGCCGCGTTGTTCTTGGCCGGCAGCTTGGTGGTTCTCGGGATGGCGGCGTGGCTCAAGCCGGATCCACGCGGCTTTGGAACACACCAGCAGCTCGTCGGGCAGGGGCCGTGCGGCATGCTCGTGCTGACCGGGTTGCCGTGTCCGACGTGCGGGATGACGACCGCATTCGCGTACACGGTGCGCGGTCAGTGGCTGCGGGCCATCCTTGCGCAACCGGCTGGGTTCGTTTTCGCCCTGACGACGGTGGGGCTGGCGGGGTTTTCTGGGGCGGCGCTGGTGCGGGGACGCTGGCCGCGGGCGCGCCTCATCCCGCGCGATCCGCAGCGGGTCTTCCTGGGTTTGTTGATCCTGCTTTTGGGGGCGTGGGCGTTCAAAATCGTGTTCGGGCTGGCTACGCACACTCTGCCCTACCGGTGAGCGGGCGGTAGCCGCCTGGTGGGGGCAGCGGCGGGAGCGGGCCGACGGGCCTACCATTATCCGATACCGGCCGAAGCTGCTTCAGAGCCAGGGCCAGGTGGGCGATGACTATGTACGGGTCCATTGGGCTCCCATGAATCTCGCGTACTTCGAGGACAGCGCGGTGCGACAGCTCTATCCGCTGACCTGGCTGCGCGCTGCGTTCGAGCTGCGTTGCGGGCGGTCCTGTCTGATTGACAAGGTCCAGGCGATTCTGGGTTGCCGACCGGCCCGTTTGTTCCTGCGCGACGTGCTGACGGACACAGTGCTCGCGCGGACGACGCTGGCTGTGCCTGACTTGAACGAGAACTGGTGCTTGCTGAATGCCCGCGCCCTGGTGACCGGGCCCTTGGAGCCGCCGCGGCCAGGTGTCGTCTGGCGGCAGGACGGGGATCTGGTCGCGGCCGGATTACGCCCGGCGGAGATGGAAGCCCTCAACCCGGGTTTGTTCTTCGATCCGGCGCGGCTGGACGAATGGATGGCGGCGCGGCGGGCGGAGGAGCCGCCGCCGACCGTCCGTCTGATTCGGTACCCGTGGGACCTGGTCCTGGCGAATGCGGACGAGCTGCGCCGTGAGCTGCGTGAATCCGGCGTGGCGCGCGGCGCCCGGGTTCACCGCGGTGTTCACTTGCTGGCCCGCGGGCAGATCTACATAGGCCGCAAAGCGTGCCTCAAGCCCGGCGTTGTGCTTGATGCGGAGGAAGGCCCCATCCACGTCGACGAGGGGGTTCTGATTCAGCCCAACGCGGTGGTAGAGGGGCCGTGCTATATCGGGTCGGGGTCTGTCGTGCGGCCGGGAGCGGTCCTGCGGGGCGGCACGTCAATTGGGCCGGTGTGCAAAGTGGGCGGGGAGGTGGCGGAGAGCATCTTCCAGGGTTACAGCAGCAAGCAACACGACGGGTTCGTAGGGCACAGCTTTGTCGGGTCGTGGGTTAACCTCGGGGCGGATACGGTCACCAGCGACCTGAAAAACACCTACGGAACCGTGCGGGTCAGCATCAATGGCGTGGGGGTGGAAACGGGCTTGCAGTTTCTGGGCGCCACAATCGGCGATCACGCGAAGACCGGGATCGGGACCGTGCTGCCGACGGGCGGCGTGATCGGGGTGGCGGCCAACGTTTTTACGCGGCGGATCGTGCCGAAGTTCGTCCCTTCGTTCGCGTGGGTGACGGACGAGGGCATGATCCCGTATCGTGTCGATAAGGCGATCCTGATCGCCCGGATCGTGATGGGACGCCGGAACGTGGAGCTGACGGCCGCGGAGTGTGCGCTGCTGGAGCGAACCGCGGCTCTGGCGCGCGAGGTGGAAGCGGCGGGCTGGCCCGCGTGAAAGGTCGGTGCGGGGGTGGTCGCTGGCAGAGTGGGGGGCCCTTCGGTAGCATATTCCGGCGCCTGAGGTGTCGGTTGGGCCGGTGCAGTGCGTCGGTCGGACAACGGGTCAGGACCGGAAGGTAGCAGCCCACCCGGCTTGACCCACGTGCAGCGTCAACCTGGCCGATGCCTCGGGCCTGAATTGTGTGCTGAGCACGACGGCCTGTGCCGGCGGGGACAGGGCCGGCGGCGACGGTCCGGGGCAGAGGCGCGCGAGGCGGACGCGGGATGGCCTACACGGTACTGGCACGCAAGTATCGCAGTCGCACCTTTGAGGAGGTCATCGGGCAGGAGCCGATTGCGACCACGCTGGTCAACGCGATCCGGGCCGGGCGGATTCACCACGGCTATCTATTCACGGGGACGCGCGGGGTCGGTAAGACCAGCATGGCGCGGATCCTGGCCAAGGCGCTGAACTGTCAGCAGTACGACGCGCCCACGACGACGCCCTGCTGCGAATGCGACGTGTGCCGCGCGATTGCGGAAGGGCAGGACGTCGATGTGCTCGAAATCGACGCCGCCAGCAATACGGGGGTGGACAACATCCGCGAGCTGCGCAGCAACACCGCGTATCGTCCGGCACGCGCCCGCTACAAGGTCTACATCATCGACGAAGTGCACATGCTCTCCACCGGGGCCTTCAACGCGTTGTTGAAGACGCTCGAAGAGCCGCCCGCCCACGTCAAGTTCATCCTCGCCACGACCGAAGTGCAGAAGGTTCCCGCGACGATTCAGAGCCGCTGCCAGCGGTTCACATTCCGGCCAATCAGCCCGGACGCGATCGCCCGTCGGCTCACACAGATCATCGCTGCGGAGGGCGCCACGGCGGAAGACGCCGCGGTGCAGCGCATCGCGCGGCTGGCGCAGGGTTCGATGCGTGACGCGTTGAGCATCCTGGACCAGGTGTTGTCCGTAGCGCCGCAGCGCCTGACGCTCGCGGTGCTCGAAGAACTATTGCCCGCGCCGCAGGATGAGCAGGTGTTCGGACTGTTGGAGCAGGTGGCGGCCGCAGACGTGCGCGCCGTTCTGACCGCCCTGGACGCGATTCTGGCGGGTGGGCGCGGCTTGGAGAGCTTCTGCAATGCTGCCATCGAGGTCGTGCGGACGCTGATGCTGGTGCGCGCGTGCGGGGCGGATTCGTCGCTTGTGGACCTGCCGGCCGGCCGACGCGACGCGTACGTACGTCTGAGCGGCTGTTTCGAGCTGTCGCACTACGTGCAGATGATTGCGATGCTTGAGGAGCTGCGGCGCAACGCGCGGTACAGCGGGGCCGGCCGGGCTCTGACCGAGGTGGTGCTCGTACGCTTGGCCCGGCTGCGGCAATGGGCGTCCATCGAACAGCTTCTGGGGCAGCTACCGCCGACGACCGAACCGCCGGTTGAAAAAAAAAAGGACGCGCGGGCAGATGAAGCGGTGAGCGTGGTGGCGAGGTCCGCTGCGTTGGGCGGGGCGGTGTGCACAGGGACGTCGGCAGCGACATCCGTCACAGCACGGCCCGCCGGTGGACCGCCGTGGGCCACGACGGAGGGTCTGCCCGCCGACGAGTTACCCGGCAGCGAACCGGAGGAGGAGGATGCAGCGCCGCCAGCCCGCGCGGCGGCTTCAGCACCCGACTCACGGGAGCTCGTGCGCTGCTCCATGTCCGTGGCGGAACGGGCGCTCGTCGAGCGCGATCCGGTTGTGCGGCAAACGCTGGAGTTGTTTGACGGAGTTCTGATCGACGTGCGTCGGCCGGTGGCTGGTGCCGGTCCGGCGGTGGAAGGAGCAGCCGCATGCTCGGCAACTTCGGACAACTGATGAACCTGTTGCGGAACGCAGGACAGCTCAAGCAGAGCATGCAAGAGGTGGCCGAGCGCATGCAGGCCGCCCGGTACACGGGGGAGGCCGGCGGCGGACAGGTCCGGGCCACGGTCGATGGGCGGGGGGAGCTGCTGACCCTGAAAATCGATCCCGCTCTGGTGCAGGCAGGCGATGTCGAACTGCTGGAGGAACTCACCTGTGCGGCCGTGCGCGACGCGGTCGCCCGCAGCCGGCAAGCGGCCCAGCAGGAAGTGCAGCAGCTCACAGGGGGAATCGGATTGCCGGGGCTCGACGGGTTGTTCGGCGGCCCTTCGTCGTCGTAAGAGCGAGTGGCATCACGAGGGCCCACAGTGTCTGAAGCGCCTCTGACCGGACCATTGCAACGGGTGATCGCCGAACTGCGGCGTCTGCCGGGCATCGGCCCGCGGTCCGCAGAGCGGATCGCGTTTCATCTGCTGAAGGCGGACCGCAGCGCGGTGGTGGCGCTCGCCAAGGCGATCATGGCGACGAAGGATGAGATCCGGCCGTGCACCCGCTGCTACAACCTGGCGGATGCCGACCTGTGCTCAATCTGCGCGGATCCGCGTCGCGATCAAAGCCAGATCATCGTGGTTGAGCAGCCGAAAGACCTGCTCAATCTGGAAGCGACGGGCGTGATCACGGGCGTGTACCATGTCCTGCTGGGACACATCGCCCCGCTGGAGGGCGTCGGCCCGGCGGACCTGACCATCGACGCTTTGGTCCGGCGGGTGCGCGCGGGCGGCGTCAACGAAGTCGTTCTCGCCACCAACCCGACGGTCGAGGGCGACGCGACGGCGCTGCACATCATTAGTGCCCTGGCGGACACCGGCGTGCGGATCACACGTCTGGCACGCGGCATCGCTCCGGGTTCTCACATCGAGTATGCGAACCGTGCCATGCTGGAGGAAGCGTTTCGCGGACGCTCTGAGGCGCAGGGGTGACTCGGGTGTCGTAACGCGGGCGGGAGCGGTTGCGCGGCCGGCCGATGCAAACCGAACAGCTTGTGCTGACCGTCGGCGTCTGCGTAACGCGGGAGACGTGCGTGCAGAAAGTGTAAGAGGCTCGGCGTTTATGCGTCGCAAGTTCACCAGACTGTGTGTCACCCTCAGCCTGCTGGTCGGTGTTTGGGGGGTGTGGCCGACGCTTGGCCAACCGACCACGCAGGCGACCTTGCCCACCACGCAGGCCACCCGGCCGACAACGCAGGCCACGCGCCCGGTTCAGTACGGCCCGATCCGCGTCGAGCCGGTCTTTCGGGAGGTCGATGGTAAGCCGATCCGCGGCTGGGCGGCCAAGATCGATTTGGCGGATCCACGGGTCGAGATTCGGGTTACCGGCCCGGCCGAGCGGAAGCCGGACGATCCGCAGCGCCTGGAGGCGCGCTGCGAAACGACGCCCGACTGGCTGAAGCGCGAGAATCTGACGCTGGCCATCAACGCTCACTTTTTCGCGCGGTTGGACGATGGCCGGGGGCCATACTGGGAGGGTTGCCCCGTGGATCTCATCGGTCCGTGTGTCAGCGACGGGCGCCTTGTGTCAGGTGGGCGAACGGACGGGCGGCCCAGTCCGGTGCTGGCCATTTCCCGCGATCGCCGGGCGCGTGTGGCGATGCTCAGCCCCGCGGAGTGGGAGGGAGCGGACGACGTAATCTCCGGCGTGTCGGAGTCGGGCGGCAAGAGCGGCGGCCTGCTGGTCGAGGACGGTCGAAACCGCGGCGAGGATGCGTTGCCGGCGCCTCAGGTTCGTCACCCGCGGACCGCTGCCGGCGTGAGCCGGGACGGACGAACACTGATCCTGGCAGTGGTCGATGGACGCCAGCCGGAGTGGAGCATCGGTATGACGCTGCCGGAACTGGCGGATCTGATGATCAGCCTGGGTGCGGAGGCGGCGATCAATCTGGACGGCGGCGGATCATCGTCGTTCGTGTTCCGGATGCCCGACGGGCGGGAAATCACGAACCGGCCGAGCGACGGTCGCTGGCGGCCGGTCGGGTCGAGTCTTGGGGTCTACCTCAGGTCTTCGCGGTAGGATCGGGGGCGATTGGGGACGCGCCGACCGCCGCCGTGTCGGGCGTAGGTTGACCCGACGCGAGTACCTCTCCTCGTTTCTCCAAGCAACGTCGGATCGTGGCGAGGAGGGTGCGTCGGTCGATCGGCTTGCTGGCATAGTCGGTACAGCCGGCCTGGAGGCAACGCTCCCGGTCCTGTGCCGTGGCGTGGGCGGTCAGGGCGATGATGATGCCGTCGTAGCCTTTGCGGCGGAGGAGGGCCGTCGCTTCGTACCCGTCCATTTCGGGCATCTGGATGTCCATCAGGATCACGTCGAACGGCTTGCCGGCTTCGCGCGCCTGCCAGGCAGCTTCGACGGCCGCCTGCCCGTTGTCCACAACGACAACCTCGGCGCCGGCCTTCTTGAGGATTAACGAAATGAGCCGCTGGTTGTCGGGTCCATCTTCCGCCAGCAGAATCTGGCACGCCAAGGGCAGAGCCGGGGCTCCTGCGTCGTCTGGGGGGGAAGGGGCCTTCGCAACCAAGCGGGACGCGGTCACCAGCGGCACGCCATCAAGGGGTCCAGTTGCGATGGTAAGACGGAACTGCGCCCCCTGACCCGGGGTCGAGGCCACCAGCGTGACGTCGCCGCCGAGCGGTTGGGCCAGTCGCTTGCTGATGGTCAGCCCGAGCCCGGTGCCGCCGAAGCGGCGACTGGTAGATTCGTCGGCCTGGGTGAAGGGCTGGAACAGGCGTGCGGCCTGCTCGGCGGTCAACCCGATCCCCGTGTCGATGACGTCGATGTCCAGCAGCGGTTCCGAAGTATCTGGAGGCGTGCGGAGGCCGAGCACGATGCGCACTTCGCCGCGCTCGGTGAACTTAACCGCGTTGCCGACCAGGTTCAGTACGATCTGACGCAGCCGTGTCGGATCGGTCTCGATGGTCTCAGGGACCGGCGTGCGGTACTCGGTGATCAGGCGGAGGCCCTTCTCCGCGGCCCGTGCCTGCATGAGCGACAATACGTCGGCCACGACCTCGGACAGGGCGCAGCGGACCCGCTCGATGTTCATCCGCCCCGCTTCGATCTTCGAGAGATCAAGAATATCGTTGAGGATCTCGAGCAGGTGACGTCCGTTGCGGCAGATCGTCCGGGCAGCGGCCTGACGTTCCTCTTCTGACAGGCTCCCGTCCAGAAGGTTCTCGGCAAAGCCGAGGATGGCGGTCAGCGGCGTGCGAATCTCGTGGCTCATGTTCGCCAGGAAGGCACTTTTGGCGTAGTTGGCGGCCTCGGCGGCCACGCGCGCCCGCTCCAGCTCGCGGTTGATTGCCTCCAGCTCGAGCTGTTGTGCCTCCAACTGCTGCTTCTGTGCCTGAAGCTCCATGTTGGCTGTGTGAAGGGCCAGGGCGTGCGCGCGCAGCTCCTGCTCCGCCCGCAGCCGCTCGGTGATGTCGCGGGCCGTGATGAACACGAATTCGCGACCGTCGACCTCAACATGGTTCGCCGTCACCTCTACCGGCACAACGCTGCCGTCCTTGCGCTGGTGCCGGTACTGGCCGGCGACGGTCTCTCCCGACCGCAGCACGGCCAGCGCCTGCGCGATGAACTCCGGCGTGACGGCGGTGTTGAAATCGCTGAGGTGCAGTTCGAGCACTTCCTGCCGCGTGTACCCCAGGTGGCGGCACATGGCATGGTTCGCATACAGCACTTTGCCAGTCGCGTCGACCCAGTATATGGGGTCGTTGGCATTGTCCATCGCGTGCTGTGCGAGTTGGAGCTGTTGCTCCATCTGCTTGCGCTCGGTGATGTCGCGGCCGACCGCCTGGAAGTCGACGCACCGGCCGTCCGTGTCGAAGAATGCACGCAATGTCCACTGGTACCAGCGCGCGTGTCCGTCGGTCGAGCGCGTGCAGTAGTCATAGGATCGGACGCACTGTTGTGGTGTCAGGGCACGTTGACACTCGCGCAGAGCTTGCAGTCCCTCGGGGGAGAGCAGCTCGAAGAGATTGCGGCCGATGACCTCGTGCAGCGCGCGTCCGGTAGCCCGGCAGAAGGCCTGGTTGACAAAGATGGCCGTGCCGTCGGGCCGGAAGCGACAGATGAGCTCGGTCTGGTCCTCCACGACGGCGCGATACCGGCGCTCGCTCTCAGCCAGAGCAAGCTCGCTCTGCCGTCGCACCACCTCGGCCCGCTGCTGGCGCCGGCGTAGATGCCAGGTGCCCAGCCCGGCCAGGAGACTGGCAGCAGCCGCGGGCGCCAGGCCCCGGAGGGCGGCGCTGTACATCGAGTCCAGCCGCTGGGCAAGCTCATCGGCCGTGATGTCCAGCCCCACGATACCGACCTGCCGGCCGTCCGAGTCGAAGAACGGGGCGTAGCCGCTAAAAAGATGCCCCCAGCGGTCCACATAGGTTTCGCGGGTTGCCGTCGCCCGGCCTTCACGCAGGGCGATCAGCATCTGCGGATCCGGGGCGTCGTACTCTTCCATCAGGTTCGAGTGGTCCTCGACGCCGTCGTGGTCCGCGTCGCCGGGCGGCGTGGCGTCCAATACAAAGTGGACGCGTCCATCTACGAGCACGGCCGTGTAGAGAAACCGTATGCCTGGGACGGACCTGAGGACCTGGCGAAGGGGCCGGATCGCGCGCTCGTACTCCTCCGAACCCTCCTGCGCTGGGTTTGTGAGCGTGCGGTGCAGATCGCCGTCGAGCAGGGCGGCGACCGTTTGCGCTTTGCGCATCAGACCGCTGCGCACCTCACTGACGTAGGCACGGCGCGCTTGCCAGTACAGCAACGCGATGCTGAGGCAGGCCGTCAGAAGCAGCAGGAAGGCCGTCAGCACGCCGTCGCGTACCGGATGCACGGTCGCTGACGCGTATGTTTGCCGGGACAACGTGGCCACAGTATGACTTTCTACAGAATCGACGTACCGCACCGCCGGCGTGCGGGGCTGAAGTCCGTGCAGAGAGGCGTGGCCCGCGCGGGTCTGCCGGAACGGCGGCAAGCGCGCACGCGGCCCCGCTCTGCATAGCTGTCATCGACACATGCCGCGTGTCGTCGCAGTATGCATGGGCAAAGACGGAAGTGCGCGGACGTCGGAAGACCCCCGACATGACATTATGGGGCCGGACGGCGCGCTGCAGCGCGCCGCCAGCCCGACTGCGGTGACTCATGTCGCGCAAAAAGGCGGGCGGGGTCCGGTATCACGCATGCCGGACCTTGATCTTACGAGCCGCCACGTCGGAACGCTTCTCGATGGAAATCGTCAGCACGCCGTTCTTGAACGTCGCGTCGATCCGGTCTGGGTTGACCGTACTGGGCAAGCGCACGGTGCGCTCGAAGCTTCCGAACTGGCGTTCGACCAGGTGGTAGTCCTGCTTCTTTTCTTCGCGGTCCAGTTTCTTCTCGCCGCGCACCGTGAGCAGGTCCCCGGTCACGCTGATATCGACATCGGCAGGGTCGACGCCGGGTAGCTCGAGCGTGACCGTCACGTGGCTCGACGTCGCGGCCACGTTCATGGGCAACAGCGGCGCGCCGGCGAGCGGGAACTCGGTCGGCCAGCCCGCCGTCAGCTCGGCGAAGCGGTCGAATAGAGCCTGCATCTCATCGTGCAGGCGAGCGAGGGGGGAGGCCGGCCGCAGACCGCTCTGTTCCCGGCGACGTTTCTGTCTCCACGGAATCAGATTCATCGTTGGCAACCTCCTTTCCTTCTGAATGGTTCCCCGCGCGGAGCCGGGCCAGGGCGCGCCGCGAATCACCCGGTTTTCACCGTGATCTTCCGCGGCATCAGCTCCTGGGCCTTCGGCAGATGCACGGTCAGCACGCCGTCCTTGAACTCCGCGCTGATCTTGGCGGCGTCGATGCCTTCACCGACCTCGAAGGTGCGGCAGAAGTCGCCGACGCCGTACTCCCTCAGCCAGTACGTCGTCTTCTGAACATCCTGACGCGGCTCGACTTTGCCGTAGAGGGTCAGCGTGCCGCGCTCGTACTTGATGTCCAGGTCCTCGGCCCGCACGCCCGGCATGTCCGCGAAGAGCAGCAGGCTGTCATCCTTCTCCACGATATCCACCGCGGGGATGTAGGTCGGCCCGCTGCGGACTGGCTCGGTCTGCGCGAGCGGAGTTTCGCGCTTTTGCAAGCTGGTTTCAGTCGCCATGGTCACACCTCCTTCCGTCCAGGGGGCCACGCCGGAGCATCAGCTCGTTTTCAGGGCGATCTTCCGCGGCTTGGCGGCTTCCGCCTTTGGCAGGCGCACGGTCAGCACACCATCCTTCAGCACGGCCTCGACGCGATCCGGGTCCACCTCAGCCGGCAGCGTGATGACGCGCGTGAAGGTTCCGGTGCCGCGTTCCTGCCGATGGTACGTGATGTTGTTGCCCTCGAGCGCCGCCCGGCGGCCCTTGATGGTCAGTTCGTTGCCGACGGCGTAGACCTCCAGGTCATCCTTGCTGACCCCCGGGATCTCCGCCTCAACACACACGGTGTCCCCGGCGTCCCACACGTTGAGCGCCGGATAGCCCGCGGCGGGAAATGGGAACCGCCAGGTGGAGAGGTTGAACTCGTCCAGCAGGCGTTCCATCTGTCGCCGCAGCTCGTCGAACGGGTTCGTCATCGTTCGATTGGTCCAGCTCATTGGCCACATAGACTTCACCTCCTTTCCCGGTCGGTGTTTGGATTCGAGCATTCGCGCGGCTGCGCGCTGCGCCGCCTAGCAAGCTGTGTGCCAGACGGCGGCTTAAACTAGCGCGGCGCAAGTATCTGTGGTTCAGAATCTTACGGCTGGAGCCAGTCCTGGGAGGTTCCGGTCTCGGTCAACTTGACAGAGGGCGGCAGGTCAACTCGTGATCACGCACCGACGCCCACGTCTGCCGCGGCAGATCTTGACCGGTTCGGACCTGTGCATCCGTCTCCAGGTGGTGAGCTGCGGGCCGGGCGCTGTGTGCAGCGTTGTGCGCGGAATCCAACCGGGACCGCATTCGGACGTGTAGTCCTCAGAGGTGACGCAGAATACCCTTTTCGAGGATAGGGACCGCAAGACAGGAGAAACCGATGAAAGCAGGACGAACCTTGGTGCTGGCAGTGGGAGCCCTGGCGCTGGTCGGGTTGCTTGCGTGGTCTTGGCCAAGCATGGTCAGTCGCGTGGCCTACGCGATCGAGACCGGGCAGGCGGCCGCAGCCCGGGAGGAACTGGCGCATGTCCGAGACCTGTCTTCGGCGTTTCAGCAAGTGACCCGCGCACTGATGCCGTCGGTGGTCAGTGTGCGGTCCACAAAGAAGCTGGAGGGCGGCCCGCGGTCGCGCCTGAATCTTCCCCCAGGGCCGTTCTGGGATGATTTCTTCGAGCGGTTCTTCGGCGAGGTGCCCCAGGGCCCGCGCGGCGAACAATTCGTGCAGCGCGGCATCGGGACCGGCGTGATCGTGACCAAGGACGGGTACATCCTGACCAACAATCACGTCGTGGATGGGGCGGACACGATCACGGTCTCTCTGTCGGACAAGCGCACCTTTGATGCGCGGGTGGTCGGGCGTGACGACAAGACCGACCTGGCGGTGCTGAAGATCGACGCTTCCGACCTGTTGCCCGCCGAACTGGGCGACTCGGACCAGATCAACGTCGGAGAATGGGTCCTTGCGATGGGCAATCCATTTGGTCTGTCGCATACGGTGACCGCGGGCATCATCAGCGCCAAGGGCCGTGCGAACGTCGGCATCGCCGAGTACGAGGATTTCATTCAGACCGACGCGGCGATCAATCCCGGCAACAGCGGGGGCCCATTGATCAACCTCGAGGGCAAGGTCATCGGCATCAACACGGCGATTGCCACGCGGACCGGCGGCTATCAGGGCATCGGCTTCGCGATTCCGTCCAACATGGCCCGCCAGATCATGGATACGATCATCAAAGGTGGCCGGATCGTCCGCGGGTGGCTGGGAGTGGCCATCCAAAACCTGACGCCCGATCTCGCGCAGTCGTTCGGCTACGAGGGAACTGAAGGCGTGCTCATCGGCGACGTGACGAAAGACGGGCCGGCGGATAAGGCGGGTTTGCAGGCCGAGGACATCATCGTGCGCTTCAACGGCAAGCCCGTCAGCGACGTGAACCAGTTGCGCAACGCGGTCGCTGCCACGCCGCCGGGTACGAAGGTCACGGTGGAAGTGTTCCGGGCCGGTCAGCAGCGCACGTTCACGGTGGAGGTCGGCGAGCTGGAAAGCCGGGCGGACGTGGCGCGCGGCGGTGGTGCACAGGAAGACCTCGGTATGACCATTCAGACGCTGACACCGGAGCTGGCGCGGCAGTTCAACTTCGACGAATCCGACAAGGGCGTGCTGGTGACCGCGGTGGAGCCCGGGGGCGCGGCGGAACGCGCCGGTCTGGTGCCGCGGGATCTCATTGTGGCGGTGGGCGGCAGGTCCGTGACGTCGGTGCCTGAGTTCCGCGCGGCGCTGGCGCGGCACGACCTGTCGCAGGGTGTTCGCCTGCGCGTCAAGAACGAGAACATGCAGCGGTTCGTGATTCTCAAGAAGTAATCCGCGCGGGGCGCGCCACACACCCTGAAACGGGCGCAGCGCCGTGTCCGGTAGCGCGGGCGAAGGTTCAAAGCATTGCGTCGTCCGCGTCGCCCTCCTGCGCGTCGGGCGGCAGCTCGCCGATGGCGATGAGCGCGGCGCGGGCGGCTTTCTGTTCGGCTTCTTTCTTCGTGGGCCCCCAGGCACTGGGGAACTGCCGCCCGCCCACGGAGACCGCCACCTCGAAGCACTTGGCGTGGTCCGGTCCCTTTTCGTCCAGCAGCTCGTATTGTGGAGTCGTATTCAGCGTCCGCTGCGCCCACTGCTGAAGCTGGGACTTGTAGTTGTATTGGTGGCCCGAACTCGTGGCGCGCCGCAACTCATCGGCCATGTGCTCCAAAATGAAGCGCCGTGCGGGTTCGAGGCCACCGTCGAGATAAATGGCGGCGATCACCGCCTCCAATGTGCCGGCAGCGAGCGAGCGCGGCAATTGGTCCGCCTCGTCGATGCCTTGCCCGAGCGTCAGGGCATCCGTCAGTCGCATGTCCTGAGCCACGCGCGCGCAGATCCGCCGCGACACGACCGCGGACTTGATCTTCGTCATTTCGCCTTCCAGCGCCTCCGGCAGGCGCTCGTACAACGCCTGACAGATGACCAGACCCAATACGGCGTCGCCGAGAAACTCCAGACGCTCGTTACTGTCGCGGCGCTGGGTGGCGGAGGAAGCGTGCGTGAGAGCCGCCTTGAGCAACTCAGGGTTCTTGAACTGATAACCAATGCGCTTCTGGACGGCTTCCAGTGTAGACATCACGTCAACCGGGTTGCCGGCCGGCGACGCACAGCGTCCCGCCCACAGGGGCGCTGTGCGTGGACGGCCGAATTCCTGCCGCGGGCGACTCCGGTCCCGGCGGTCGCCGCCCGCCGCAACATTACTATACCGCCCTGCGCGCCGATTACGAAGGGGGACCGGGGTTACTCAGCCCGCTCCAGGACCGCGGTCATGGAGCCGGCGGAGTGCTCCAGTCGCCAGTCGGGCCCGTAGGCGTGTATCTGTTGCTGCTTGAACTCGGCCCGCTCGAAGGTCGTCGTATCGACGATCACACGCCCGGTGCTGTCCACCTCACATGCCATCCGGTAGGCCTTCTCCCGGTCATACCCGAAAAGCTTGCCCAGCATTTCGATCACGTAGGCGTATGTGTGGTCGTCGTCATCCAGCAACACGACGTGCCACAAGGGCGCGGTGCGCGGCTGCGTCGCCGCCTCCTGCACCGCCGCACCGGTCTGGTTGCCAGGGTGCATGGATCAGGCTCCGTGTCCGTCAGCGCACCTATCATCATAGCGCGGCGGCAGGTTAAAATGCTACCGGTTCGGATGTAAGCGCAGACCGGAGGGGGCGGCGGCCCGGAACGGTAGTCGGTCGCAACGGAGAGCGTTATGAGTCCCAGTCGCACCGGCGAATTGGCGGGTGCCTTCTGTACGATCGAGGAGGCTTTGGAGGAGCTGCGCCAGGGCCACCTGATCGTGCTCGTGGACGGCGAGGACCGCGAGAACGAAGGGGACCTGGTGTGTGCGGCGCAGTCGATCACGCCGGAGAAGGTCAACTTCATGCTCAAGTACGGGCGGGGGACGCTGTGCGTGGCGTTGACCGAGGCCCGTTGCCGAAAACTCCACCTGACGCCTCAGGTGCCGCAGAACACGACGCGCTTCGGGACGAATTTTACGGTGACAGTGGATGCGGGGCCGCAGTTGGGGACGACGACAGGCGTGTCGGCGTTCGACCGGGCAACGACGATCCGGCACCTGGTCGCGGAAGAGGCGATTCCTGAGGATTTCGTGCGGCCGGGGCACGTGAATCCGCTGATGGCGCGGGACGGCGGTGTCCTCGTACGCGGGGGGCAGACCGAGGGTTCGGTCGACCTGTGCCGACTGGCGGGTTTGCTGCCCGGAGCAGCGTTGATCGAGATCCTCAATGACGACGGGACGATGGCCCGCGTGCCGCAACTCATCGAGTTTTGTCGGCACCACGGCCTGAAGATGTGCAGCATCGCCGACCTGATCGAGTACCGCATGCGCCGCGAGCGACTCGTCGAGCGGGTGGAAAGCGTGCCATTCAAGAACGAGTACGGAGACTGGCTGCTGATCGCGTACCGGGCGCGAACGGACGCGCACACCCACGTGGCCCTGTGCCGTGGAGGGATCGGCGAGTTGGACGACATGGGGAGCGTGCGGCGGGTCGATGACCCGGTGCTTGTGCGCGTACATTCGGAATGTCTGACGGGCGACGTATTCGGATCGCTGCGCTGCGAGTGCGGAGCCCAGCTTCGAGCAGCGATGGAGCGGATCGCCGCCGAGAATCGTGGGGTGCTGGTGTACCTGCGACAGGAAGGGCGGGGCATCGGGTTGGAAAACAAGCTGCACGCCTATCGCCTCCAGGACGGCGGGCTGGACACCGTGGAAGCGAATCAGGCCCTTGGTTTTCCGCCGGATCGGCGGGACTACGGCGTCGGCGCCCAGATTCTCCGGGACGTGGGGGTGCATCGGATCCGCATCCTGACGAACAACCCGAAGAAGGTCAGTCGGCTGGAAGTATATGGGCTGGACGTGGTCGAGCAGTTGCCGCTGGAAATCCCACCGACGGAACATAATCGGCGGTATTTGGAGGCCAAGAAGCGGAAGTTGGGGCACGAGCTGCGGAACGTGTAACGCTTACCAGTCGCGCTCGACGGGTTTCTGCGACGCCTTGCGCTGCCGAAGCAGCATTTCGCGGCGGGCTTTTTCCGCGTCGCGCACCATTTGAAGCAGGCGCTCCGCCTGCTCGGGCGTCAGGTAGATTGTGGTGACGGGGCGGTCTTCCTCCGCTGACGAATCGGCGGGCAGCGATTCCGCGGCGGGCGGCAAGGCGCCGGGTTGGGATTCAGGGCGGGACGCAGGCGGTTCCGATCCTTTTTCCTGTTCTTCTCGTTCCTGCGGTTCGGTTTCCCGCCCTGGTTGTGACGGCGGTGTTTCAGATGGCTGGGTTTGCGACTGCCTCGGCGATGACTGACCGGGCTGAGATGCCGAGGACTCCGAGGATGTTGGCGAGGTGGACGGCTCGGAGCTCGGCTGCGACGACCCCGACTGCGAACTGGGCTCGGACGAGGGCTGGCTCTGCGGCGCCTCCTGCTGTGACTGCTCGATCTGTTTCTTGAGTTGGTGGGCCAGCTCCAGGTTTGCGCGGGCGTCGGTCAACGTCGGGTCCAGGCGCAGGGCGTTCCGGTACTCCGCCGCCGCCTGACTGAGAAGCTGTAACGCCTTCTGCTTGTCGCCGGACTGTGCGGCCGTCAGCGCCTCTGCGTAGTCGCAATTGCCGAGGTTGTAGCGTGCGCGGGCCTCGAACGCGGCGTCGCCCATGCTTTTGGCACGAGCCCACAGCTCGCGCGCGTCGCCGATTTGGCCAAGTTTGAAGCGGGCGGCGGCTTGATTGTGCAGCAGCTCGGCGGAGGGGCTGCCGGCGCGATGGGCTGCTTCCTCGTAGCTGTGCAGGGCCTCCGCGTAACGACCCACCGCGTAGTGGGCGTTCCCCTGCGCGATCAGGTCGCGAGGCGAGGCTGCGAAGGTGGCAGGGCCCAGACCCACCAGAACGGCCGCCAGCGCCGGCAAGCCGATAAAGCGCCGCGCTGTCGCGGAAATCCGGCTGCGCAAACCACGGCCGCAAGCGGGGGTGCCGCGGCCAGCGCCGGAACGCCGGGTATCGAGTCCAACCGTCTTCATGCAGCTTTCTCGCGCGGCAGCGTTGTATTTGTCCATGGAGTTACGGCGCGTCGCGAGGCGTCGCGCAAGAACGAATCGAGCAGCAAGAGGGCGAGTGCCACGACAGCAAATGGATGATAGCGCGATGGTTGACGTACCTGGCGCTGCTCGACTTCTTCTTCATACCGGAGCCCCGACGCGACCCGGCGATAAATCTCGCCCAGGTCGAAGTTACTGGTGCCGACCGGCACGAAGACCCCCTGCGGTGACACGGCGGCGACCCTGCGCAGGTCCTCGAAGTTAGCCTTGGTCCAGACGACCTCGTCGCGGTAGGTCAGGAACGTCTCGCCGCCCTCGCCGGAGATGGGCACGCGTGCCCCGTGTTCCGGGTCGCCCAGTGCCAGGGCGATGATCGGGATGCCGTAGTCCTTCCAGACGCCGGCGGCCGCCTCGACGGGGAAACTTTCGTGGTCCTCCCCGTCTGTAATCAGAAGAATGACCTTGTGGGCGTCGATGCGGTCATTGAGAAGCTCGCCGGCCTTACGAATTGCGTCGCCGATGAGCGTCCCGCCGCGGGGGGCGGACTGGATGCCGACCTCATTCAGTGCGAGCCGGAAGAAGCCATAATCGGTCGTCAACGGGCAGGCCAGGGACGGCACGCCCGCGAACGCGATGAGTCCGATGCGGTCTCCGCCGAGGGCCGGGAGCAGGTCATCGCGGATCGCGAGCTTGGCCCGCTCGAGACGGTTGGGCGCAATATCGCGGGCCAACATGGAACGCGAAACGTCGAGGAGGACCATGACGTCGATGTTGCGGCGCAGCAACGGCTGCGTCTGGGCGCCCCAGCGAGGCCCCGTCAGTGCGATCGCGACCAGCGTAAGGCTGGCGAGCACGAGCGCGAGCCGGACCAGAGGCCGGGCCCATCCCCAACGCGGGGCCAACCGCGGCAGCAGGTGCGCATCGGCGAACATTCGCAGTGCGCGCCGTCGCTGCCAGATGCCGTACAGACCCACCGCCGCGACCGCGAACACCGCCCACAGCAGGTTGAGGCGCTCGAGATGGTCGAAGTTCAGGTTCGGCATACGCTTACCAGCGCATTTCTTCCCGCGCTCAGGGTATCCTTCGCAGCAGCGTGGCATTCAGCAGGCTGTGCGCGCATAAGGCGACGAAGGCAGTCGCGAGCCACCCCCACGATCGTTCGCCCCACTCGACGTAGCTGTGCTCTTCGGTCTTCGTCCGTTCCAGTTGGTCGATTTCCTGGTAGACGCGTTCGAGAGCGCGCTCGTCAGTGGCGACATAGTGCCGGCCGCCGGTGACGCTCGCAATGTATTTCAAATCTTGATCATTGACAGGCAGACGGTGCCCCCAACCGAGGTTCTGGCCAGTGCCGCACAGGATGGTGTAGACGCGGATTCCGAACGTGGCGGCCAGCTCGCCCGCCTGCTGGGGGGTAATCATGCCCGCATTGTTTTCGCCGTCCGTCAGCAGGATCGCGATGCGGCTTCGGATCACGAGCTGTCCGCCGGAGCCGGTCGTGCGCTTGAGGTCTTTCAGACGTTCCACGGCCAGAGCCAGCGCGTCCCCGATCGCGGTCTGGTTATGTTCGTCGGGCACCCGGCCATACCGGCCGACCGGAATGTGCGTCTGAGCCAGGATTTCGCTCAGGGCCCCGTGATCAAGGGTCAACGGGCAGACGCTGTCGGCGTATTTGGCGAAACGGATCATGCCGACCAGATCATTCGGCCGCCCCGGCGACACGTCATCGCCCAGCACAAAACGCCGGAAAACCTCCTTCGCGACGTCGAGACGTGTCATCCGCCTATCCGGCGGCGAAAGGTCCAGGTCCAGCATGCTGCCGGATGTGTCGAGGATCATCTGGATGGCGATGCCTTCGACCTGAAGTCGGCGGGACTCGTTCGGCGTCTGCGGGCGTGCCACCGCAACGATCAGACCAGTCAGCGCCACGGTTCGCAGGGCCGGAAGGACAAGCGGCAGTTTCCCGCGCACGCGGCCCGCGGCGTGGCGTACGCACGTCAGATCAGAAAACTGGATTGCTCCCCGTCGCTGGGGCCGCAGCCAGAGCCACCAAAGCCACGGGAGCAGTGCCAAAAGGGCCAAGGCCCAGACCCACGGATACGGCCAGAGAATATCGCGCGGTGTCAGGGGCAGGTGGACGTGAGTCATGCTGCCTGCCCTCCAGAGGGAACAACGGCGGCCGGCCCGGCCGCACTGGGCCCGTTCCCGGTTGGGGTACCGGCCGGGCCGGCGACGTTGGCAGCGGTTGCGTGTATGAACGCGCGGGCCGTGCGAAGCGCTGCGTCGGCGTCTTCCCGCCGTGGACGCAAGGCCGCGTATTTCACCAGGTCGCAGGCGGTCAGAAACGTGTGCAGTCGTTCCGCATCGTATGGCAAGGTGAGTCGGCCGCGCTGAAGGTGTGCGAAGAATTCCTCGGTCGTCATCTCCGGAGCCGCCAGCCCGAACTTCCGCTCAATGTAGCAGCGCACGATCTCGGTGAGCCGGTAGTAGTAGTCGCGGAAGCGCGGGTCAACGAACCAGTCCTGCGCGGCCAGCTCTTCCAGGGCGCGCAGGGCCCAGATTTCGGGCAGAACGGGCGGCGCCGGACGGCGCAGTCGGCGGCGGACCAGTCTCGCAAGCCCAAAAACCGCCGCCGCGGCGGCCAGTACCGCTCCGGCCACCGCGGCCCATTGCCAGGGCTTGAGCAGCGGCATCGGCGGCAACAGCGTCCCCGTGATGTCGCGTGGGCGGGTCGGGTCGTCTTTGTCGGACAGGACGGAGCGTACTTCGATCTTCAACGCCTGACTGAGCAACTCGTTGGCCACGGGCTGCGTGACGAGGCCGGGCGTCGGCTGCGTGGCCGCGGTGCTGTCCCGTCGCCAATACCGCACCGTCAGCGACGGAATCTCCAGCGTTCCGGACGCGACCGGCTCCAGTTGGAACGTCCTCCGCCAGACCAGGCCTTGGGGGCCGGGACGTGCTTCGGACGAGTCCGTGACGCGCGCTTCGAGCTCGCCAAACGCTTCCGCTGTCGGCAGCTCAGCCTCGTACTCGCCAGGCGTTTCCACGCGGACGCGGACGGTGATGAGGTCGCCGACCTGCACGTGCGGCGGTTCGGCCTCGACCGTCAGGGTCAGCGGACCGCGCTGCGCGACGTCGCGCACCACGGCGGCCTGGCGGGGCGTGGAGCGTTCGCACCCCGCCGCGACCAGGCTGAGAACAAAGGCGACGCTCAACCGACGCTTCAGCGCGTTCATCGCCGCCTCCCGCGCTGTCGAAACAAGCTCATCAGGGGTTCGACGAACGACTGGCCGGTGCGGACCGGCAGCGTGTCGATCCGCCAGCGACGGAACTCGCTGAGCCAGCGCGTCCGCCGCTGGGCGGCGAGGGTTTCGAATGCGGTCCGGAACCGGCGGGAGCTTGTGTCCACAAGGACCTGCGCTCCGGTTTCCGGGTCCAGAAGCTCGACGTAGCGGACCGCGGGCAGCCGATACTCGCGCTCGTCCTCCACAATGACCGGGATCAGGTCGTGGCGATGCCGGACGACGCGTAGCGGACCGTCGAAATCTGGCGTCTGGAAGTCGCTGATCAAGAACACGACGGCCCGACGCCGCACGACGCGGCTGAGATACTCCAGGGCGACGCCGACGTCCGTGCCGCGCCCGACCGGCTGGTAATACAGCAGCTCGCGGATCAGGCGGAGCACATGGCGCGTGCCCTTTCGCGCGGGAACGAAGCGTTCGACCCGGTCGGTGAAGAGCAGGAGGCCGACTTTGTCGTTGTTCTGGACCGCGGAGAAAGCCAGCGTGGCGCCGAGCTCGGCGACGAGTTCACTCTTGAGCTGCTGGCGCGTGCCGAACTTCTGCGACGCGCTGATATCGACCAGCAGCATGACGGTCAGCTCGCGCTCTTCCCGGTAGTTCTTTACGAACGGGCGACCGGTGCGCGCCGTCACATTCCAGTCGATCGTGCGGACGTCGTCTCCGGGCTGGTACTCCCGCACTTCCTCGAATTCCACGCCGCGCCCCTTGAAGGCCGAGTGATACTGGCCGGCGAACAGGTCGTTGACCATCGCCGTTGTGACGATCTGGATGCGGCGGACTTTTCGGAGGATCTCTGTGGGGATCATGCCACTGCTGTCACTGCGCCGCAGGGCCTTGCCTCCAGAGACCGGCGGCGGGGCCCGTGCGGGCGGCCGTGGACAGGATTATCCGCGCGTCGCGACGGCGCCTCAATGGCGTCGAAAGCCGGCGACGAACACCTTCGTCATGCTGGCCGCCGCTGCGTTGGGCTGACTGACGCGGGCTCACCGCTCAGCCGGGGTGCGCTCGCGAGGACTTCGTTCAAGCTACCGGACCGAAAGCCGGCGAGGTCGAGGGCGACGTAGTGAAAGCCCAGGGAGCGCAGTTCCGTCACGATCCGCGTACGTACGGGTTCCGTGATTATGTGCTCCAGCTCCGCTGCCGGCACCTCGATACGGGCCACCGGGCCGTGGTGTCGCACGCGACATTCGCAAAAGCCCAGCGCGCGGAGCAGCGACTCCGCGGCGTCGATCTGGCGCAGCTTCTCGGGCGTAACCGGCTGGCCGTAGGGAATACGCGACGCCAGACACGGGGAGGCCGGCTTGTCGTGAATCGGCAGGCCCAGTTCAGCGGCCAGCCGGCGCAGCTCGGCCTTGGACAGACCGGCCTCCACCAGCGGCGCGCGCACGCCAAACTCTTCCGCGGCTTGCAAACCCGGGCGGAAGTCCCCCAGGTCGTCGGTGTTGGTGCCGCACAAGACGGCCTGAAAACCGCGCTGGGCCGCCAGCGCGCGCAGGCCGGCGAATAGCTCGCTTTTGCAGAAATAGCAGCGGTTCGCGGGGTTGGCCCGGTAGCTCGGGTTGTCGAATTCCGCCGTCTCGATGAACTCGTGTACCGCCCCGACCTCCGCCGCGAGCTGCGGGACGGAATCGAGCTCCGCGGCCGGCAGGCTGGGGCTGCGTGCGGTGACAGCCAGCACGCGTTCCCGTCCCAGCGTCAAAATGGCGACTTTCAGCAGAAGGGTGCTGTCCACGCCTCCGGAAAATGCGACCACAACCGAGCCCATGGCCCGGAGGCGGTCTTGCAGGTCGGTGTACTTGGCGGCGAGCATCGCGTCCACAATGTGCCCCTCGGCAGTTCCGGCACGCCTGTCTGATGGTAGCACACGGTCCGGCTGCGATAACCGCCACGGTCAGGCCGGCGAATGCTCTTCTGCGGCCGGCCGGCGGTGGGCGACGTTCGCCACGATCCCGCTGATCACATACGCAAACGCAAGCACGACCAGCAGCAGCTCGAACGAGTACCAGCCGATGGCCATGATGATGACCAGCCAGACCAGGTGCGTTGGTGGCCGCTTCCGCCGGACGTAGACGTTGAAGACGTGTACGTAGTCGAGGCGGCTGATCATCAGCAGAGCGACGCCGAACGCCGTGGCCGCGATGACCCAGCGCGAGACGTTCGCCCAGTCCACACCCCAGCCGGAGAAGCCGGTGTGCCGCAGATGCTCGTGCAGGGCGAGCAGCGAGACGACCGCCGCAGCCGCCCCGGGACTCGGCAAGCCGCTGAAGCGTTTCTGCGCCGCCTCCGTGTGAATGTTCTCGGCGTTGAACCGTGCCAGCCGGATCGCGGCCCCGCTCACATACACGAGTGCGCTGGCCAGACCGAAGCGGAACTGGAGGCGTGAAGCATCCGGTGTTTCCGCCTCCGAACCCAGGGCTGGGCGCAGCAGCAACGTGATGAACAGGGCTGCCGGCGCGATCCCGAAGCTCACGATGTCTGCGATCGAGTCCAACTGCGCGCCGAATTCGCTGGTCCGGCGTGTGATGCGCGCCAGACGACCGTCCAGGGCGTCGAAGATCATGGCCAGCACGATGAGATAGGCGCCGGCGGCAATGTGTGTCGGGAAAAGCTGCTCCAGACGCGGGTGAAAGACGCGCGGCTGAATCCCGAAGGTCGCGCTGTATTCCGCCCGGATGGATAGCAGGCAGCAGAAGATGGCCAGAAAGCCGCACAGCAGATTGCCCAGCGTGGCGGTCGCCGGCAGGAGACTGATACCGCTCAGTTGCCGCGGCGGATCGCCGAGGTCGGGCAGGGTGGGCGGTTGCGTTTTCAGGAGCATGACATCCTCGGGTTGCCGATTCAGACCGGCGTCTCGGCACACGCGGACGCCGCGCCAGCCAGCCCGTCCGCCGTTATTAAGCCCGCCGCGACACGCAGCCGGGCGAGAACTGTCTGGCCCGCTTTCACATGCTGACCGACGCGGACACAGATTTCCCAGGGTGCGTCCGCAGGCAAGCAGACCTCGGTCCGCGAGCCGAGCTTGATCATACCAAACGGCTGGCCCGCGGTCAGTGACGTTCCCGTCCGCGCGGTACAGACGATTCGGCGGGCCAGTACCCCCGCGATCTGCCGGACGCGTATCGGCCCTGGCAGGGGCGGCTCCGGCTGGAGAACCACGGTGTTACTCTCGTTGCGCGTGTCGGCTTCGGCCCGCAGCGCGTTCCGGAACTCTCCGGGCTGGTAGCGGGTTTCGAGGACGCGGCCGGCGCACGGACTGCGGTTCACATGCACGTCAAAAACACTCAGGAAAATCATCATCCGCAGAAGGCGTTCGCCGTCTGGCCCGGAAACCAGGGGCGAGATTTCCACAATCTTCCCGTCCGCCGGGGCGAGAACCGCGCAGGGATCGTTCGGCGGCTGGCGGGAGGGGTTCCGGTAAAACGACAGCAGCGCCAACGTAATCACAGCGGGCACCACGGCCCACAGCGAAGCAACCCACGCGGTAGCGGCCGTAACGAGCGCGCCGCACAAGAAGATGACGGTGACTTCGACTCGCGCGTAGGACGCCATGCCTTGCCCGTTTCCTCCCCCGTGTGTCACTTACGTATTCAACAGCCGGTCGATGACCACAGCTACGCCCCCCTCATCGTTCGTCGCGGTGAATTCGTCGGCGACGGCCTTGACGGCCGGGGCGGCGTTGCCCATCGCGACACCGAGGCCAGCGTTGCGAATCATCTGCACATCGTTTACGTCGTCGCCAATGGCGACAGTCCGCCGCGGATCGAGCCCCCAGCGCGCGCACAACTTGTGAACGGCGTACCACTTGTTGACCTGCGGGGCGAAGGCCTCGATCAGCGAAAGTCGGTACGGCGGAGCGTGAAGCAGATTGTGCGTCAGGCGACCGTCGAAGGCAGCATGCAGGTGCGTGGATAGCTCCGGCAAGACCGCCTCGTCGTCGATGATGGACAGGCGAACCGGAGCGGCGGCGTCAGGTGGGATAACGCTGACGCGCTCGACCCGACACGGGGACAGGGCCAGCCACCGATCGACCCCCGGATGGCGCCGCGGGCCGTCGATCAGGTAGCCATCAAACCCGATTTCATCTGCATCCATCAGCCACAAGACCGGGTAGCCCTTTTGCTGAAACCAGTTCGTCGCAGCGTGGGCAACCTCGAGCGGAATCGGCGTGCGGTCAATGGTGTGGCCGCTGGCGACCTCGGTGATGATCGCACCGAAAACGCTGACGGCAGCGTCCAGATCGAGGCCGATGTCCGCAAGGACCGGGCGGGTTTCTGTGAATGAGCGGCCGGTACAGATGACGATGCGCAGGCCGGCTTCATGGGCGCGGTGCAGTGCAGCCCGGTTCGCGGGCACAAGCCGGTGCTGCGAATCGAGCAGGGTGCCGTCAAGGTCGATGGCCAGCAGGTCGTACTTCACGGTGCAATCCGGTAGTGCACGAACGTTACAGAACCGCGAGCACCAATTATCGCCGCTCTGCGCCCGCGTGGGGAGACGGGTTGCCGGCATATCCGTCGGGCGGGGTATACTGCGCCTCAGGGGACGCGTGCGCGCGTCCTCGTGCGGAGAGAGCGATGGGAGACGCGAAGGCGATGTCGGCGCGAGTGAATTCTGACGACACAGACGAGTGTGGGTCGTCCGCCGCGCGGACCCTGCGCGTCGCGATCGTCGCGTCCCCGGACAAGCCGCCCGCGGCTGAGGCCCTGGAGCGTCTGCGTCGCTGGCTGGCTGGCCGGGCGGAGCTCGTGTACGCGGCTGTTACGTATGACAGCGGTGCCGCCGCGGCCGCCGAGCCGGACCTGCTGATGGTTCTGGGTGGCGACGGGACGCTGATCGCCGCGGTCCACGGGCTGTGTGAGCGACAGGTTCCCATCGTGGGGATCAACCTCGGCAAGCTGGGGTATCTCGCCGACTTTACGATCGAGGAGCTGGAGCAGGAGGGAGGGTTCTTGTTTGCCGGAGCGTTGCCGGTCACGCGCCGGGCGATGATGCAGGTCACGATTGAGCGCAGCGCGGGACGCGTGCACTGCGGGCCGGCAGTGAACGACTGTGTCATTCTCGCAGGTCCCCCGTTCCACATGATTCAAACGACGGTCGAAGTGGACGGCGACGAGGTAGCCGTAGTGCGCGGCGACGGCTTGATTGTGGCGACGCCGTCCGGCTCAACGGCGCACAACCTGGCGGCAGGGGGGCCGATCGTCGAGCCGACGGGGGAGGCATTTATCCTGACGCCAATCTGTCCGCACGCGCTGACGTACCGGCCGCTCGTACTGGACGCCGGGCGCAAGATTGTGATCCGCGCCGAGCAGACCAACGTGGGCACGTCCATCGCGGTCGATGGCCGCACGACCGAGCCGTTCGGGGTCGGCGATCGCGTCGTCATCACGCGCTACGCGGCGGACTTTCTGCTCGTTCGAAATCCGAAGCGGTCGGAGTGGCATGCACTGCGACGAAAACTGCGCTGGGGGGAAGGCCCGAACATGCATACCGCCGGCGGATAGACACAGGGGCGCTCGTGTTGGGCGAAGGGCGCCCGCGCTGTCACGGACGCGCCGGCCCGCCAGCGCGCGGGGCCGGCGCGTCCGGGGTGCTGCGGCCCGGCGGCGTTCGCCGTCAGGCGGGAACCCAGGCGAGGTCCAGGATCGTATTCGTGGGCCGTTTCGTGTTGAACACGGCCTTGACCTTCATACCGAACTCCGGCTTGCCTTCCTTGAGCCAGCTCATGAGCTTGGTGCAGACGCCTTCAATCTCGACACTGATGAGGGGCGTTCCGGGCGGTAGCTTGAACAGCTCGCCCGGATAGGTGACAACCGAATGCGTATAGATGCGCCCGACCTGGGGAGCTTCGACCCATTCCATCGGGTGCCAGCAGTCGGGGCAGTCCGCCCGCGGCGGCAGCCAGAGACGCTTCTCCGCGCAGGCCGGGTTCGTGCAGCGGGTAGCCAGCAATTTGCATTCGCGTAAGCCTTTGAAAAAACGCCCCCAGCCGCCGTAGGTGTGACTGTGATACCAGTTTTTCGGGTTCTTCACGACCAGCGGGTCTTCGTTGAGCACTTCGAGGCAGGTAGTCGGCCAGTCCATCGTAGTATTTCCTTTCAAGCGTAGTTGCGGGTTACGGCTTTTCGAGGATTGCGCACGTCACGTGGCTGCCCGTGCCGGCGTGCGAGATGGCACAGCCGCGGCGGGCATTCTTGACCTGGAGACTGCGCCAGTCGGCCGGTTTCTTCTTGCCGTAGCGCTCCCACATCTTCGGGTCGCCATGGAATTTGTCGTACTTGCCCTGGAGCTGCCAGAGAATTTCGACCATTTGCCAGATGCCCGTGGCGCCGACGGCGTGCATGGTGCCGATCAGACCGCCGGACAGATTCGTGGGCAGGCGACCCTCATAGTACGCATCCCCGGACTCAATGAATTCGCGTCCGCGGCCATAGGGACGCAGCCCGATGTCCTCGTAGGTCTGGACGTCGCTGATCGTGAAGGCGTCGTGGGTCTCCAGGAGGTCGAAGTCCTCCAGGGGATTGCGAATGCCCGCCATGTTATAGGCCAGGTACGCGGCCATGCGGGAAGCGAGGAAAGAGCTGAACCCCGGCCACTCCGTCCGCCGGCCGCGGAAGTAGTCCTTGTACATCTCTTCGGTTTCGTGCGGCAAAAGAAGGATCGGCATGTGACGGCGATCCGCAGTCCGCAGCGTATGCGAGCCGCCACAGATGGCCTTCAGCCGGATCGGCTGGTCCGTGAGCCGTGCGGCGGTTTCCTCATCGGCCAGGATGAGGACCGCGGCGCCGACGCTCATGACGCAGCATTCCAGGAAGGTCAGCGGATCCGACACGATGTCGTTCTTGAGCACATCCTCGACCGTGTACTTGCCCGGGTTTTGCGAAAAGGGCGAGTAGTACGCATAGAGATGATTCTTGACCGCGATTTTCGCGAGCGTCTCGTGCGGGACGTTGTTTTCGTATTGATAACGCTGCGCCATCAACGCGTAGTAGGCAGCGTACATCCAGCCCAGCTCGCTCTCGAAATCTTTGCACGCCGCCGAAGCAATGTAGGAGTTCCCGACCCGGGTCGAGACCTCGTCCATCCGCTCCCATCCGACCACCGGGACGCACGTGGCATAGCCGGAGGCGACGGCCTGGGCGGCGGCCAGAACAGCCGAACCGCCTGTCGCGCCGCCGGTCTTGACCTCGATGTTCCCGAGTGGATCGAAGCCGAGGTAGTCGTGGATCTTGGCCGCGGCCAGAAGCTGGTCGCCGAAGTGGTCGGCAAACTGGGAGTAAACGACCCAGTTGACCATGCGGCGGAACTCCTCGGGTTCGACCTTAAGGTCGTTCTCCTCGACGGCCATCCGCAGCGCTTCCATGCACAATTGGCAGGTGTTCTTCTCGGGGTACCGCTTGCGGAAGTCGGTAACCCCGCCGGCAACGACATAGACGGGTTTTTCAAATCTGGGGATTCTGAGATTCCCGGGACCAAACCTGATCACGCTGCGTCTCCTTTAGAACCTGAAACTGCCTCCGAACTGGGCTGGCTGCCGGGACGTGCACCTCGCGGCCCCTGCGGACAGGCTCGCCAGCGCCATGAGCACGGTATTAGAACTGATTGGCGGGGGGCTTGCACGCCCGCGCCCCGCGCCGCCCGCTACGCCCGGTCGAGGATCTCGACAAAGCTCGTCGCCGGTCGCCTTGGGCGGGTTCCTCAGCGCCGGTATATTGACCGGCATGCGAGGCAAGGCACGAGTCCACGGACTGCTGGTTGGCTTGGCGTTGGCGACACTGGGAACCGGGTGCGGCTTGAAGGGCGCGCAGGACGTGTCCCGTCCCCCTCCGGACGCGCGCCGGCCCGTGATCAAGAGCGAAGCGGAGCTGGCGGCTGAGCGCGAAGAGCGGATTCGCGCCGGCCAGGTCGTTCCGACTAGCGCGCCGGTCTTGTTGGGAGCGGAGCGGGTGGCCGCGGCTCGGCGGGCAATCCCGCCGCCGATCCAGCCGACGCCCAACGCGATCGAAGCCGATATCCTGATGGTGAACAAGTCGGTCCTGACGGTCGCCGAGGTGCTGTTCCCGCTGGCGGACGAGATCGAGGAAATTCGCCAGACGCAGACGCCGGCGGGATTCCGCGAGCGCGTACAGCGCCTGATCCGTGAGGAGACGCGGCGACAGATCGGCACGCTGCTGATTCACGCGGAGGCGACCGCGAGTCTCAGTGAGGAGCAGCGCAAGAGCGTCGAAAAGGCGGTCCAGCGGGAAATCGACAATCTGGCGGCGCAGGAGTTCGGCGGTAGCCTCTCGGCTTTCAAAGCGCATCTTTCCGCGTGCGGGCTGACGTACGAGCAGTACCGCGCGGCGCTGGAGCGCGACCTGGTGACCCGGCAGTACCTGCGCGAGCGTCTGACGCCGCAGATCCAGGTCCGTCGGGATGAGCTTTTGGCCTACTACCGCCAGAACATCAACCGGTATTGCACGCCGGAAATGCGCGAGCTGTCGCTGATCGAGATCCCGTTCGCACGCTTCTTGCCGCCGGACCAGCGCTGGGAGACGGCGGACAAGACCGTTCGGGCGACGGCTCGGCTGGCGGCCCTGCGGCAGGTACGCGAGGTCGAGGAAGCACTGGCGTCGCAGCCGTTCGACGAGGTGGCACGTCAATACTCAGGGGAGTCGCATGCGCCGCAGGGCGGCTCGTGGGGCGTGATCTCCCGTCCGCTGCAACCGCCGTATGACGAAGTCAGCCGACGTGTCTTTGAGCTCGAAGAGGGGCAGTGGAGCGAGCCGGTGGAAACGCCCACCGGATACTGCATCGTACGTTGTGGACGCATTCAGCCCGCCGCGGAGCGCTCGTTTCTGGAGGTGCAGGACGAGCTGCGGCGCGAGCTGACCGAGCGGAAATACACGCGGGCGGCGACGGAGTACATCCTGCGGCTGGCCGAGAACGCCACCGTGTCGGCGATCGAACCGTTCGTGGCGGCGGCTGTGAAGCGCGTCGAACAACGGCCGCTGCCGACCGGGCCCGCCGCGGGGCGGTAGCAGCGCAAGGCGCCGACGATTGCAAACGACCGGTTGCGCCCGCGCGCTTCAAAAGCGGATCGTGATGCGCGGGGGGTCAGGAATCTGCACGAAGACCCGGAACAGCGGAACGATGCGGACCTGCCAGGAAGTTTCCTGCAGGGCGCTGGAGAACAAGATCAGCGGGAAGCACGCGGCCCGAACGGCGGCTTCGAAGGAAGCCTGCAAGGACGCCGCCACGGCGTCACGCAGCGCGGTCAGCGTCTCGCCCACAACGTAGAAGCAGAACTGGACGAGCACGGTGAGCGGCAGCACGACAAGCGCGGCGAGGACGGGCGAAACGGCGCGCTCCTGCGTCTTGCCGGTCGTTAGCGTTGTGGCGGCCGGGACCTGAACCGTCTGGCCCAGCAGTCTGCTGAGCTGCTCGGCGCCCTGCTGGGCGAACTGCTGGAGGTTTTCGCGCACCTGCTGCAAGTCCACGCTCACCTGGCCCGTCATCTGCTGACCGGTGTTCGCGTCGTACGCCGTGATTGTGGCGTCCAGCCGGTCGGCGGAGACCTCCTCATACGTGACGTGGATGTAACTGCCGTCCGGCCCCTCCAGGTGCACAGGCCGCCCCTGCTCGAAGGTCATAAAGGCGCGGCGTCCGTCGGCGGTCTGAACCAGCACGGACTCGACGCGTGTCCCATCGACACCGCCGCTGGAGGCGCGCGTCCCGTAGACGAAGAATGCGTCCCCGGCGGCGGTGCGGGCGGCGACCAGCACTGGGCTATTGGCGTCGTCGTTGAGAAAGAGACCGGTCGCGCTGGTGTCTGCGCCGCCGAGCGTCGAACCGCCGCTGTTGTCAAGCAGTGCTTGAAACTGACAGCCGAAGGGGGCGACGAGCAGACCGTAGGACAGCAGTGCCACGAGCCATTCGCGGACGTGTTGGCGGAGAACAGCGCGGTTTGACACGGTCAGGCCCTCCGAGAAATCGCAGGCCGCTCAGTCCTCCGGGCGGAGCGTGACGAAGGTCAGTCGCACGCCCTGAGGCGTCGTGGCGGCGGTCAGCACACCCTTGCTGGTATAGTCGAGCAGCTTGCGGAACTGCTTCATCTGCGTCTCGTCGTTGCTGGTCAGCAGCGGGCCGTACGCCTGCTGAAGCAGGAAGGCAGCGGGGTTGAACATGCCGCCCGCTGCCAGCAGTTCCTTGTTCTTGGCGTATTCCAGCGCCGTGTTGAGCATAGCCCGTTCGTCGGTGTAGAAGACGGCCCACGCCTGCTCCGGAATGTGGCGGGCGACGCGGCGCCAGCCGTTCGTGTCCGCCAGCGTCGGACCCGAGGCGGACTGGAGCGCGCTCTCCAGTGCGCTCGCGTTGCCGGCCACCAGGCGGTCAGGCGCCGCGGCGATGCTGACGCCGGGGACGATGCTCAGGTCGAAGACCTGGGTGCCGCGCAACTCTCGCGATTGCAGGTAGGGCGCGAGCTGACCCAGGAAACGTGCCATAGCGCTCTGGTTGCGATGACCGAGCGTCAGCAGAAACCGCGGCGACTCGGGGCCCAGCGGTTGCGTGAAGTTCAGGATGAATGTCAGAGGGCCCGTGAGGTGTTCGATGAACTCCTGGCGCAGGTTGATCGTCTGACCACTGGGCAGGGGGATCTCTTCCAGCGTGCGCCGGAACCTGTCCGCGGCCTCGGGGGACGATTGCCGCGCCATTCGCTCGATTTCTTCCATGAGCGGGCCGGGCTGGAGATTGATGCTCATATACTGGCAGACGTCCGCGGGCACGAAGGCGGGCGGCGTGACCGGCTGGTTGGCCATGCTCAGAATCTTCGCCAGCCCGGAGCGTTCGCCGCTCATCAGAAACAGCAGCTCCATCTTCATGTCATACGACGACGCGCCAACCCGCACGTGCCCCACCAGGCTGCGTAGCCCTTCGGCGCCGAGGATCTTGACGGCCTCCGCAAACTCCTTGGCCTCATCGGCACCGGTCGTTTCCGCTTTGGCCAGCTCCAGCACACGCGGCAGATCGACCTGGAAATGCACGGTGCCGAGCGGCTTAAGGTGACGCAGCAGGTCCTTGTGGTCGGCCGTGTCCGCCAGGGACTCGCGTCCCTTTTCGCGGCGCAGGATGGCCCGCACCCGCTCGGGCGTGGCGGCCACAATCAACCGCTCCTCCGTCAGACATGCCGCCAACGTCCGCGGCGCGTTTTCTGGGCGAAACCACTCGTCCAGTTCCTCGTCGATCAGCTTGTCCACCGGCTTGCCGAGCGGCGGTGCTCCCGGTCCCAGCTCTTCCAGTTCGCGGTCCTCTTTCTCTTCCGGCGTCGCACGTTTACGGTCGCTCGGCTCGTCGGTCCGGGTAAAGATGTCGATCGTGTAGGTGCCGGCGCTTTCCGTGGAATGCTTGGCCACCTCCTTGAGCTTCCCGACGGCCGTGTCGTAGTACTTTCGGAGCAGGGCCGCGTCGCCGATACCTGCGATCAGCCCGGGTTCCAGGTCGTCGGCTTTTCCACCGCGCGGAACGGCGACGTAGAACGTCAGCGGCCCGGCAAAGGGATTGCGGAGCTGCGAGGCGTCCACGTCGAGCATCTTAGCCAGCCGTTCTTCCAGTCCCTTGATCAGAGGGCGGAACACGCTGGCGCCCGGGATCTCGCCCGCGAGATCGTCACTGATGAGTTTGTAGCTGGCCGTGTTCTTGAAATCGGACCAGGTCTGAGCGATGTCGGTGATACCCAGATAGGCGATGGCGTCGGCCGGCGCCCACTCTGCGGGGTCAACCTCGGCTCGTTTCTCCGATTGGCCGTGGGCTATGCCGACCACGCCGACGGCCAGGACAATCCTCAGGCAGAGCGAGTGTCGCAGCATGGTGTTCTCCCGTGTGAATCAGCGGCCTACGTCCGGCCGCAGGAACGCCGGCGGTTCCGGCTTCCGCCGTTCGGGCGGCGCCAGGTAGCGGTACCCGGCCTCGGAACTCTCGCTGTTATAGGCGAAGGCTTCGCGGTTGCGGAGGAAATCGATGACGTAGCGGGTGGGGATAGCAAAACCGAGCCCCTCGCCGCCCTGGATCTTCATGTTGGTCACGCCGACCACCTGGCCACGGGCGTCGAACAGCGGACCGCCCGAGTTCCCCGGATTGATCTGCGTCGTGGTCTGGATGTAAACGAGTCCCTGCTCGGCACGGTTTCTGCGGCTGACCAGCCCCTCGGAAACACTGCGCTCCAGCCCAAGGGGGTTGCCGATTGCCCGCACCACGTCCCCGTCCCGCAAGTCATCCTCTGCGGCCAGGTAGGTGATGGTCGGCGTGTAGTCGGGCGGCAGGTTCACCTTCAGCAGGGCAAGGTCCAGAAACGAGTTCGTGGCCACAATCTGCACGTCTTCATACTTATCCCGCCGAAACTCGTCGCCCACCTTGCGGAACACCGTTACCGCCAGACGCCGCTCGCCCTCCACCACGTGAAAGTTCGTGATCAGGTGGCCCTGCGCACTGATGAAAAAGCCGCTCCCCTGTCCGGCCGGCGACGCCACCAGCACCACGCCCTCCCCAAACCGCTCGGCGAGCTGCTTGGCGCTGATCGGGGGCAGATCCGCGGTGCTGTACAAATGCTCCGTTTGGCGCACCTGGCTGGGAGCCGTCGCCGCCTGTTCCTCGCGCTGGATGTCGACAATCTGACGGCGGGGAATCGCCAGTACGTCAAATCCCAGGTCCACGACAACGCGTTCCGGGGCCTCCTGCAAAATCGGGGCGCGGATGGTCTGCCCATCGCGCAGAATGAGCACGTCGCCCGCGGCCACCGACTCGCTCAGCAAAACCGCGACAAGCCCAAACCCCAGCGGTATCGTACAACGCATATGGCACCCTCGCCTGATTCCGCGCTCGCAGACGCGCTGGCATCGTAGATGCTTCGACTGCGTGCGGCAAGGGCGGAGTACGCCCGTGCAGGCGCACCGGCCAGCCACGCACGTCGCGGTCGAAAACGGGCGGTGGGCGCAACGTGTGCCGAGATGTGCGGCCTGACCGCGAACACCATGAGTCAGGGAGCTTTTCGCAGTGCCACGGCGTCCGAACCGGGATCGGTGCCGTCACCGCCCGCACGCTGGCACTACGCCCCAGCGGCGCTGGCAGTCGCCCTGGTGGCACTGCTGGTTGTCCCGCGCCTGCCCCCGGGCGTGTGCTTCGACGATTCGGGCGACCTTCAGACTGCGTGCCGGTTGCTCAGACCAGCGCACGATCCCGGTTACGCCGGGTATGTCACCCTTGGTTGGTTCCTCACGCGGCTGCCCGGTGCGAACCCGGCTTTCGTCATTACTTTAACCTGCTGCGTCTGCGGCCTGCTGGCGCTGGGGCTGTGTATCGTCCTGCAATTGCGGCTTGGGGTGCATCCACTGGCCGCCGCGGCCGTGACGCTGCTCTGCGCGCTGCACCCGGCCATCCGCCACAATCTTGCCGTGCCGGAGGTGTACGCACCGACGACCGCGTTGTTACTGGGCGCCGTGGTGTGCATGCAGAAAGGCGAGCGTGCGGGGCACCTGCGGCACGCGTGCTTGGCGATGCTGCTCGTGGGACTGGCGGCCGGCAGCCGGCCACCGGTGTTGCTCATGCTGCCCGGCTTTGTAATCGGGCTATGGGCGCTGACGCACCGGCCCGCGCGGAAGCGCCGGGCGTGGTTCTTTCTGCCAGTCATCGCTTGCTTGGTGTTGCCCTGCCTGTATGCACCTGTCTTTCTTTGGTGGCGAGAACCGGTTGCCTGTGACACTCGTGAGCATCCGGGCCTTGTGGCCCTGGACGCCGCCACTGACCGGTCGGAAGCGCCGGCCGGCCGTACTGCCGCGGTCCTGCGCCGGTTGACCGGGGCGAACTACGGCTTGGACTGGTCGAACTCGTGGGAGGCCTTGAAATCCCGTGCAGTCTGGGTCGCGCAGCGCAGCATGCCCGGGCCGGCGCGGTGGTTGCTGCTGCTTATTGTGCCACTCGTGGTCACCGGCTTGGTACGGACCGCGCGCTGGTCGCCGACGACGGCATGGTCATTGTTCGGTGTACTGGGCGGCGCGCTAGCTTTGTTGCTACTCGTGCACACGGACGACGCGGCCACCGACTACATGCCTGTCGTACTGACGTGCGGCGTGGCGTGCGGCACGGGGTTGTCCCCGCGTACGCGGGCGGGCGAGCCGCCCGCTTTGTTGGCGACGCGGTACGTGCTTTTCGTCGCGGCGCTGCTCGGGACCGTCCTGGAATACCGCAGGCCGCTGGACATCGCGGTGGAGCGCGATGCGACCGACTTTCTGCATGCGCTGGACGTGCGCAGTCTGCCGCCGGAAACGGTGATAATCACGCCGTGGTTCGAAGGTACGGCGATTCGCTATGCATGTGCCGACACAAGGCGTGGGGACATCGAGGTGGTCTGCGCGCAGCCGCACGCCGTAACGTCCACGCTCGCGCGATTCCTCTCCGCCGGCACCGACGGCCGGCGCCTGGTACTGCTGGTGGGTGCGCTGGAGCGCGCGTCGGGCTGCGTGACGCAACGTTTTCGGAACGTGTGGCGCGTCGAACACATGCCGCCGCCGGCGGCCCCCAACGCGCAGCCCCGTTGAACCGACCGGACCGCACCGCGGCGGGGTCTTCTTGCCGGCGGCAGCGGCTGCGTTTTTCACCCCTCAAACGCGATCTGGAAAGCCGCGAAATCGGCCAGATCGACGTCAGTGTCCGCATCGAAGTCGATGCACTCGCACTGCGAACCGGTCGCGACTGCCGGTCCGCCCAGGCACTGCGGAAAGGCTAGGAAGTCAAGCCCGTTGACGTTGGTGTCGTGATTGCAGTCGCCCGGGATATTCGGGACCTGCGCGTAAAACACGACCACGCACGGGTTGCCCGAGTATCCGATGATCAGATCCGGCCAGCGATCGCCGTTGATGTCGCCAAACGCCAGCGCGGTCCCGACCGGAACGGCGTCGTACGTCCACGAGGGTACGGTGCTGAGAACGCCGTTGTTGTTGAGATAGATGTGCGTCTTGCCGTCGGAGAAGTGAACCTCGGCGAGGTCGGGATCGCCGTCGCGGTCCACATCGCAGAATCGCAGGTCGCTGTGGCCGAAGTAGGTAGCCTGGGAGTTCCACACGAGTGAGAGCGACCCGGCGTTGTTGCCATACAGACGGGTCGGGCTGTGCCCCAGCGCCAGATCGGGCCACCCGTTCGCATCCACGTCCGCCCACGCCACGCCTTTGTCGGTGCCTGTGTCCCCGGTCGTCCAGACGGGCGTCGTTTGAAGCACGCCGTTGATGTTCCGGTAGATACCGCTCTGGAAGTTGGCCCACTTGGAGACCGCCAGATCCTCCCAGCCGTCGCCGTCGTAATCCGCGAACGCCAGGAAGTTCTGAATCGACCATTCGGCGGACTGCCAGCCCGGGCTAGTGGCCAGCATTCCGTTGTTGTTGAAGAAGACGTACATGGGGCGATAGGGGTCGTCTGGGCTGTTGCCCTGGTTCGCTGTCACCACGTCGATGTCGCCGTCATGGTCGAAGTCGAACGGCATCGCGTAGTTGCACCAGGCGCGACCCGGGACATTGCTGTACCAGCCCGGGGTCGGGTTGGGGCCGGTGGGGCCACCGAAGTAGATCACGGACGGGGCCATGTCGTAGCCGCCGTTGGCGGCGAAGATGTCCGGATACCCGTCGCGATTGAAGTCGGCGACCTGCACGTCGCCGGTAGAGACTTCGTCGGTCGAGATCCAGGAGGGTGACGCCTCGAGCTGCCCGCCCACGTTGAAGTAGATGAGGTTCTCCCAGTCCGTGTAGGGCGGATAGCTCTGCGAAATGTAACACCCGACGACGACATCGACCCACCCGTCGCCGTTCATGTCCGCAGCCTGGAGCCCGCCGACCTGTCGGCGAAGATTGTTCTGCCAGTCCGGAGTGGTGCCGTACGGCACGCCCCGATCCGTAATGGTGACCTGACCATCGGTCGGCGACGGGTGTAGCACGACGATTTCACGCCCATCGTAAGAGACTTCGATTGACGGCGGCTGGGCGAAGGCGAGTACCCCTGCTACCCCGCTGTGAACGACCGCCTGACTGATCGCATGCGCTAGTGACATGTTCGTCTCCCTGCGACACCCGCAAACCCCCTGGCTGGCGTCATTGTACAGCGCTGGCCGGGCCACAGCGCGGCTTTTTTCCGCGTTCAACCGCAAGGCGTCGACATTCGGGTTCCCGGCCGCGCACGCCACGCGGGTCACGCGACCGCGGCCGCTTGGGCCAGGTGGGCACCGGTTGCAGCCCGACTACTGCGCGCCCATAGCGTTTCCGAAAGCAGGCGGTCAACGGCACGATCCGAGGCCCGTACGCGAGTGCAGGGCAGATCTCGGCTGTCATTCACCGCCGGGGAGGGTTGTTTACCCAGCAGGCAGCGCGCGACGCGGTCGGCTGGACCGTCGGCTGGCGGCTGGGGGGCGGCTGGGGGGCGGCTGGGGGGCGGCAGGGGGGGGGCAGGGGGGGGGCGGCGTGGCGGCGACCTGAGGCGCCTCTGGGGTTGGACGGAGCTGCTTCCCGACCTCTTGTGCGATCCTCTCGCCCAACTCCGCAAGGACCGTGTCGCCGATGCGCACCACGGCCTCCCCCAGCAATTCCGGGTCAACAAAGCCGGCTCGGCACCCTCGGACTCCCATGCGGTAGGTTCACCGCTCTCGCAAGTACTGTGCGGAACGACCGTCTGGCAGCCAGTCGAGCGGAGCTCGATGTTCGTCCCGGCTGACTCGCTCTTTTTCCTCATTGTGGGCAAGGGGCGGTCACGCGCTCGGGCCGGTGCGAGCACGGCTTCGCGTGCTGGCCATGGCTTGCGAGCGTGTGCTGGGTGAGAGCTTGGTCACGGCGGCGTGGTAACGCGCGTCCGCTCCAAGTCCGCTGGTCCAGTTTTCATGGGCCCGTCCTCCCTGTCTCTTAGTTCAATACGAGCCAGGGGATACGGCCCTCCTACGCCTCGGAAGGAAAACTGCACACGATAAGACAAGCCGCCTTCCGCCGGTCGGGGGTTGACGGCCCGCCGGGCGGGGGTAAACTTCAAGGTTCTGCGTCGCGCCGCGGGGCGCTGTCTCCGGTTGAGTGGACGTGTAAGATGAAGACTGCCAACAAGTGCTACCAGGCCACCGTCGCCGATGCCCGGGCCGCCCGCCGCTGGTTCGTGGTCGACGCCACGGACCAGGTACTGGGGCGTTTGGCCGTGCGGGTGGCGACGGTCCTCATGGGCAAGCATAAGCCGACATACACGCCCCACCTGGACACCGGTGATCACGTGATCGTGCTGAACGCCGGCAAGATCCGGGTGACAGGGCTGCGCAAGAAGGACGAGACGGTATATCAGCGTTATTCGGGCTATCCCAGCGGCCTGAAAGAGATTACGATGCGCACGATGCTCGCCCGTCATCCCGAGCGGGTGATCGAGGCCGCCGTGCGCCGGATGCTGCCCAAGAGTGCGCTGGGCGCGCGGATGTTCAAGAAACTCAGGGTGTACGCAGGCGACCGCCATCCCCACCAGGCACAACAGCCCGAGCCGCTGCCGGTGTAGCTGGGCAAACGGCAGGTCTGGGTGAACACAAGGTTGTCCGGTGTCTTCAGGAGCGACGAAGGTGACGGAAACTGAGCCGAACGCAATCCGCACCCCCACATCCGATGCGGGTCAGGTGCAAGGGCCGGCTACAGCCGCGGAGGAAAGTCCCCCTGCGGCAACACCACCGCCAACGGGGCCGCACTGGGGCACAGGGCGGCGCAAAACCTCTGTAGCACGCGTGCGGCTGATCCTGGGTGACGGCAAGTTCGTCATCAACAAGCGGCCCTATACGGAGTATTTCCGGCAACTGCGGGATCAGAATGACGTGGTCGCTCCGCTGGAGTTGATCGGCGTCCGGAACCGCTGGGATGTGCTTGTCAACGTGCGTGGCGGCGGGGTGACGGGGCAGGCCGGTGCGGTGCGGCTGGGGGTTGCGCGGGCCTTGGCCAAGGCCTACCCGCAGCATGAAACAGCGCTTCGTGACGCCGGCTTTCTCACCCGGGATGCCCGCGAGGTTGAGCGGAAGAAGTACGGTCGGCGCAAGGCTCGTCGCCGCTTCCAGTTCTCCAAGCGCTGAATCCCCGATCCTGGGACATTCTACGGGCCGTGTTCGTGTCCCGGACGCGGCCCATTGTGTTTGCCGCCACAAACGGCATACTCGCGTTGTCGCCGCCGGCCGGCGCGGCAACTGTCACCGGGAGTAACTCGTGCAGGAGCGTCTGCCGTTCGACGCCAGCCGCATCACGCCCCCGCCGGCCCCGGCCCTGCCGGCGCTGTTGAGCGTGCGCCAAGTCAACGAGCTGGTCCGCGGGGCGATTGCGCGGCAGATCCCGCTAACCATCCACGTGCTGGGCGAGATCGGCGATCTGTCGCGTCCGACGAGCGGGCACCTGTATTTCACCTTGAAGGACCCATACAGCGAGCTGCGCTGCGTGATGTGGCGTAGCGTCGCGTCACAACTCCGGTTTGCTCCCGAGCCCGGCATGGAAGTGATCGCCACCGGCGGCTTGGAGGTCTATACGCCACGTGGAACGTATCAGCTCATCGTCCGACGACTGGAACCGCGTGGCGTCGGGGCCCTGGAGGTGGCGTTTCGGCAGCTCAAGGAGCGGCTGGAACGGGAAGGCCTCTTCGACGCGCGACGAAAACGCCCATTGCCGCGGATCCCCCAGCGCATCGCCGTGGTGACCAGCATCGCCGGGGCGGCGTTGCGCGACATCCTGCGCACTCTGGAGCGGCGACTGCCGATGGTCGAAGTTCTGGTGTATGGCGTACGCGTGCAGGGCGAAGGTGCGGCACAGGAAATCGCCGCCGCCATTGGCGCGCTGAATGAGCACCGGGACGACTTGGGCGGCATCGACCTGATGATTGTGGGACGAGGCGGCGGATCGCTCGAGGATTTGTGGGCCTTCAACGAGGAGATCGTGGCGCGCGCCATCGCGGCCAGCCAGATCCCGGTGGTCAGCGCAGTGGGCCACGAAATCGATGTGACGATCAGCGACCTGGTCGCAGACCTGCGGGCCCCGACGCCAACCGCGGCGGCAGAACTCATCGCCCCGAGCCGCGACGAGCTGCGCAGCAGTCTGGAGAGGTACGTGCAGCGCGCCACGCGGGCGCTGACGCACGGACTCCAGTTGCGCCGGGCGGAGCTCAACGCGAAATGTTCCACCGCCGCCCTGACGCGTCCGCTGACGCCGGTGCGCGAGGGCGGTCAGCTTCTGGACGAGCTTCTGCAACGTCTGCAACAGGCCCGCGAGACACTGTTTCGGGCCGCGCGCGAGCGTTGGGCAGCAGCCAACCTGGCCTTGATGCGGCTGCGCCGCGGGGCGGCCCTCGCGGGGGCGGCACGACAACTGGACCAGCACCTGCGGCGGCTCGCATTTGCGCTCAGCGCACGACGCGTGCACGCGGAGCGGCGGCTGGCCTGGGCGGCGACGACCTTGGAACGCGTGAATCCGCGGACGCGCGTGCGGGAATATCGGACCCACCTCGAGGCAGTGCCCGAGCGCATGTGCGCGGCACTTCGGCGTGCCCTGGAGCACCGTCGACAGCTCTTGGAAGTGCGACTCCAGGCCGCGGCAGCCGCCAGTCCTCGGGCCGTGCTCGCACGCGGATACAGCATTACGCGCGACGCAGCGACGCGACGCGTTATTCGCTCCACTCATCAGGTTCGTGACGGCTTGCGCATTCTTACAGAGGTCTCCGATGGCGAGTTTTGCGCTACTGCCGAGGCCCCTTCTCTCCCCGCGTGATTTCAGGACAGTTCGCGCCGTCCGATAGGTGGGAACCGGCAGCCCAACCGCGCGTTGAAACGGACTGTAGATCGTTCGATTTCCGGCAAAGCCCCAGTCCGTGCAAGTCGATACCACGCGTATACGGCCGGACCCCGTGTCCCTGACAGGATCCCGCTGCATGGCTCCGTGCATACTGGTAGTGGAAGACGACGCCGCACTGCGGGCCGTCGTCTGCCGCGCGCTGCTCGACGCGGGCTACGCCGTCCGCGAGGCGGCCAACGGCGAGAAAGCGCTCCACACCCTGCGCGAATCACCCTTCGACCTCGTCGTCACGGACATCATCATGCCGGACACGGATGGGCTGGAAATCATCCTGTGGTTGCGGCGGTTTGCGCCCGGCACACCAATCGTGGCGGTCAGCGGATACGCCGATCCGCTGTTTCTCGACAACGCGGCCGGGCTCGGGGCGTGCCGCACCCTCACAAAACCATTCCGCCTGGAGGAACTGCTGCGAACAATTGCCGAGTTGCTGCCATCTTCAGCGCCGCCGGCGCAAGGACGGACGGGTCCGTGAGCCGACACCATCCCGGGCGCAGCAGGCATTTATACGACGGTTTACGGTTCGACGGCGCGCTATCCGAACCCCGCACGCGAGTGTGGGGCCGTCCCGCCACTTGCGTGGCGGGTTCTGATCGAGCGCGCCGCCGGTTTGTAAGCTCCGGTTTAAGTCGCGTTGTCCGCCGTCGTATCGAGGGACTTGCCCGCGTGTGTGAGCGGTGTGAGCGGGGGTAGGACGAACTGCACGTTCTCGTCCGGGGCGATCATCTCCTCCACGTCGCTCGCACCACGTTGTCGAAGCCACGCCACTACCGCCTGCACCAGGTCTTCCGGGGCGCTGGCACCGGAAGTCACGCCTACTCGCCGGGCCCCGCGCAACCACGCTGGATCAATGTCCTCCGGGCCGTCCACGAGGTACGCCGGCACGCCGCGAGCGCGTGCCACTTCGGTCAGCCGACGGGAGTTGGACGAGTTCCGCGACCCGACCACCAGCAGCACATCGATCCGCGGGGCGAGGTCTTTGACCGCATTCTGTCGATTCTGGGTCGCGTAGCAGATGTCTTCCTTTGGGGGTAGTTCCAGGTGCGGAAAGCGAGCGCGCAGCGCAGCGACGATCTCCGCGGCGTCGTCTTGGCTCAGCGTCGTTTGCGTCAGAATCACACCCCGTTCATGCGGAGCGATGTGCAGCCGCGGCACGTCGGCCAGCGTTTCGATCAACGTCGTCGCATGCGGCGCCTGACCCATCGTACCGACCACCTCATCGTGGCCGGCGTGCCCGATCAGAATAACGCGATAGCCGCGCTTGACGTACCGCCGAACCTCAACATGCACCTTGCGAACCAGGGGGCACGTGGCATCCAGCACACGCAAACCGCGCCTGTGGGCCTCCTCGTACACACTCGGTGGCGACCCGTGGGCGGAGAGAACAGTCACCGCGCCGGCGGGCACCTGGTCCAGCTCATCGACGAACACCGCGCCCTGCGCGCGAAGTCGCTCGACAACCGCGCGATTGTGGACAATCTCCTTCCGGATGTACACCGGCGCGCCGTATTGCGCCAGGGCGAGCTCCACCACCCGGATCGCCCGCTCCACCCCTGCGCAGAACCCGCGCGGCTTGGCGACAGTGACCTTCATTCCGTCCAATCCCACGCTCCTGCGGCCCGACCGCGTCTGCCCGGTCACGGGGTCGAGACCCACACCGTCTGCTGCGATTATAGGATGGCCAAGCAGGCCCCCCCCTACTCCACGCTGACGAACTTGCGAATCGCAGCTTCCACTTCCTCAGGCGTATAGCGGCGACTCAGGTCGAGCGGAACGAACACGCCGTGCGCGTGATCGCTGGCCAGGATCAGCATGCGCCCCACACGTTCGTAGCCCATCTCCTGGGGCGTGTGGCCCACGAGAATGACCTCCGCCCCGACGCGCTGCGCGAAACGCTCAACGGCCTCCGGGGTCTGAAAGCGCCCCCATACGAGCATGTAGGCGGGGCCGCCGGGCGCGCAGTCAACGGATGTAGGGCAGCGATTCAGGACCGACAGGTCGAACGTATCGACGGACCAACTGTCGGGGATGCTGTGCGCCAGGAACAGGCCATTGGCCGTGCGGGCTGCCAGCGACAGCGAACCAATGTACTCGCCTACCGCGCCGAGGACCTCCACAGCGGCCTTCCCATACCGCACGCGCACGCCCTCTTCGAAGTCTGCCAGGACGCAGCGCCCACCCTTCGTAATCTCGTGCCCCACGAGCTGAGACAGCTCGTGATTGGACTGAAGGAAAAACACGTTATCGGGGAACTCGCACTTCCACGCGGCCGCCCGAACCAGCAGGTCAATCGACAAATCGCGTCCGCCGGCTGACTCGGGCTCAGCGTGAATCAGCTCATGAAGAATGACAAAACGTCCCGGATTCTTTTCCAGGGCGCAGAAGCGCTGAAGTTTTTCGAAATTCCGCACATGACCGTGCATGTCGCCGGTCATCACGAGCTGGCCGGCCCGCCCAAACGTCAGTAGCGACCCCGTCCGATTCGGGTCTTCCCAGTTCAGATTCGCCGCCTCCCGCAGTACTCCGGCCGCGGCGTGTCCATCGGTAAGGTCGGGCACGTGTACCTCTGCGTCACCCTACGAGACCCGGTCGCCGCCGGTGCGAACCCTGAACACTCCACCCCCGGCGACCATTTTCTGCCCTTCCTGGCTGGCACCCTGCGCATCGGGCCAGCTCAACAGCGCAACACGGCCCCTGTCGCCGGGGCCGCGGGAGGGCTCCATGATGGTGCGCGACACATCAACGCGGGTCAACCCGCGCTACCCGCGGGCGGTGGAGCGGGTCGACTGCCGGCTCGTCGGCGTTGAAGAAGATGCCGCACGACCTCGAGCCGTGACACAACCTCGCGCATGTCGCGCGGCCGCTGCTCGCGTACCGGCGCGCAGCACTCCATGATCAGGTTAGACAGCGGTATGGGCGTGGCCGGATTCAGAATATGCGGGGGTTCACTGCCGCGCTCGGACTCGATCTCGATCATTTTCGAGCCGGCGGGAGCCGTCGGCATCAGCGTCCGAAAGCGTTTGCCCGTACACACCCAGTACATCGTGGCGCCCAGACAGAACACGTCGGTCTGACGGTCGATGGCTTTGCGGAAGATCTGCTCCGGCGCCATGTAGTCGGGAGTGCCCTGCACGCGCTGCTTGACATGCCCGAGCGGACAGCTTTGCCCGAAGTCGATGATCTTCAGCAGCCCGTCCCGCGTCAGCAGAATGTTGTGCGGCTTGATATCCGCATGCGCGTAGCCCTGCTCGTGCAACGCATGCAGCCCCTCGGCCGTCTTCTTGAAAATCGATACGACCGGGCCCATCTCGGCGGGACGGTGGTCCTCCAGCCGCACGCCGTCCACATATTCCATGATCAGGAAGAGCTCGCGCGTCTTGAGCCACTTTCGAACGCGCACAATCTCATAGCACCGGCGCAGGTATCGGTGCTCAACCTGACGCGCGACCTGAAACTCGTTTTCGGCCTGAACGATGAAACGGTCGTCGTCCGCCGTCCGGCGAACTACGTGCTTGATCGCCACCAGCCGTCCGCTGGCCGTTTCGCGTGCCAGACTGATTACGGCCCCGGCCCCACGTCCGATACGCTCCAGGATTTCGTAGCCGGGCAGGATCGGAATGGCGCGTGAGCGCATGAGCTTCAAGAATAGCCCACAACCGGGCCTCGGCAGGTCGGGTGCTGCGCCCGACGCAGCGCCCCGGGATCTTTGTCAGCGCTGTGCCGCCTCCGCCGCCTGGCCATCCGAGCACCAGCCCGTCCGGCCGCTAGTCAGCCAGCAATCGCTTGCGCACCAGCAGCTCACGCAGCTCTTGCGCCGCCGGAGGCCACACGCTGTCCGACGCCACCTCGGACGGCACCACCAGCCGTACGCGCAAGTCGCCTGCCCCGCTTCGCCGTGTGAGCTCGCGCAGCGCCCCGAGCAGCGCGCGCTGCTGCTCCTCCGGCAAACGTGCTTGATCCGGCGTTCCCACAACGATCACACGCACGTGCGGTCCGCCGGCGTACCACTCAGCGACCCCGGTCGGATACACGACACAGACACCGTCATCGCCGGATGAGGCGACCAACGCTCCGGCATCCGCCAACGAACCGACGTACAGAATCTCGATCGTTCCAACCTGCTTGGTTCCCCCCTGCTCGGCCACCAACAAGGGCGCGCGCTCTACCTGGTGGTCGCCCGGCTCGAGCAACAACAGAAAGCCCACTCCGACTGTCAGCGACAGAACCAGAGCGACAACCACCAAGCCGTTACGCCTGTCGGCGGTCATGAAGCTTCCCTCGCCGTGTACAACCGCGCCGCCCTTTCTTTACCGCGGTACGCCCGACAATGCAACGGCGTCGGCAAGAATTCTGCGATACGGCCTTGCCGAGCGGTCGCCGCTCCCCCGTTACTTTCATTGTCGGCAAGCCAAGGTGGGCTGCTGCATAAATCCTGGGTGTCTTGAGGAACCAGGGTCTCCGCACCTTCTCCCCGGCCTGCACCCCAAGAAAACCCAGCGCGGACCCCGCTATACTGACCTGGGAGGGCAAGCGGCCGCCCGGCGTGTCATGGCCGGAAGGGCGTCGGGCGTAACCAGCGCCCCACCAACATGCGCATGAAGTTCAACACTTACCACTTAGAGACCTTCGGCTGCCAGATGAACGTCCTGGACAGCCAGCTTATCGCGGCCCAACTACGGGAAATGGGACTGCAACCGCATCCCACCCCCGAGGGAGCCGACATCATCCTCTTCAACACGTGCAGCGTCCGCCAGCACGCCGAGGACAAGGTCCTGTCGCGGTTAGGACGCCTGCGGACCCTCAAGCGGCGGAAGCCCGAAGTGATTATCGGGGTCATCGGCTGCATGGCGGAACGAGCCCGGGAGGAGCTGTTCGCCCGCGCGCCCCACCTGGACCTGCTGTGCGGCCCGGGGGAACTGCACCGCCTGACGGGGTTGATTCGGGAGGTGGCCGAACGGCGGGAACACGTAATGGCGTTATCTCAATCGCAGTCGCGCCGGACCCCGGCGGCCGAACGCAGCCATTGGGACGACCCGCTCGAGGCGCTCGACGTGGCCCGCCACCCGGACCCAGGCCAGAACGTCCTCCAAGCGTACGTCCGCGTACAGCGTGGCTGTGATAAGTTCTGCACTTACTGCATCGTGCCGTTCGTGCGCGGGCCGGAGCGGAGTCGGCCGCCAGAAAACATCCTGGCGGAAGTGCGGGCGCTCGTGGCCAAGGGCTGCCGCGAAGTCACGCTGCTCGGCCAGACAGTGAACTCCTACGCGTTCCGGGAGGGCTCACGGACCGTCAGATTCGCTCGACTGCTGGAGCAGGTCGCCGCCATCGAGCACCTGGACCGCGTGCGGTTTGTCACCAGTTTCCCGGCGGACTGGGACGAGGACATCTTCCGCGTGATACGCGATAACCAGCGTATTTGTCCGTACTTGCATCTTCCAGCACAGAGCGGCTCGGACCGTATTCTGCGGGCCATGAAACGCGGGTACACCGTGGGTGAGTACCTCCGTTTGGTCGACTTGGCTCGCCGGTACATTCCCGACATCGCCCTGGCAGGCGATTTCATCGTTGGCTTCTGCGGCGAGACGGAGGAAGACTTCCAAGCCACGGTGGATCTGGTCCGGCGGGTCCAGTACAAGAGCCTCTTTGTGTTCAAGTACTCGCCGCGACCCGGCACGGCCGCCGACCGCGCTCAAGCGGATGATGTGCCGCGCGAAGTGAAGGTCCGGCGCAACAATGAGCTGCTCGCCGTGCAAGCGGAGATCAGTTTGCGGCAGAAAGAGGCTTTGGTCGGACGGACGGTGCAGGTTCTGGTCGAAGGGTACAGCAAGGTTGGCCGGCGGCTTTCGGACCTGGAGTCGGAGCAGAGCGACGGGTTGCCGCGGGGCTGCCTACACGAGCCCGAACCGGCCGGGCTTCCCGCCGGCGAACGTCAGCTGGTCGGTCGTACGCCGCACGATCTGATCGCCGTCTTTGACGGCGGTCCGGAGTACGTCGGTTCGATTGTGAACGTGGCTGTGGAATCGGTTTCGGCGCTCACGCTTTTCGGTCGCATCGTCGAGGTGGTTTCGCCTCCGCGCCGCCTGTGAGGCGTAAGGCTGCCGCAAAGCCCACGTTCATCCATGCGACCGCGCGGCGCCGGCTCGGCCTTCCGGCAACTCAACGTTACCGGGTCAGGAACTCGCCGGATTTTCGCGAATTTTCTCCTGCCGTAACACACAGGAGCCGACGCGGTGATATAATCGCTACGTCAAGCTTTTGCACTTCGGCCGCCCCCAATTGTTGATCGGCAGCCGGGCGCGAGGACCGACTGCATGAACCTGTTGCTTATCTGGCCGGCCGTTCCAGATACATTCTGGAGCTTCACTCACGTTCTACCGCTGATTGCAAAGAAGGCTGCGTTTCCGCCGTTGGGACTGCTGACGGTCGCCGCGATGCTGCCGCGTGAGTGGTCCCTGCGCGTCGTCGACCTGAACGTCCGTGCGTTGCGGGACCAGGACTTGGAGTGGGCTGACTACGTGCTGATGTCAGCCATGATCGTTCAGGAGAAATCCGTCCGGGAGGTCGCGCGGCGCTGTCGCGAGCGCGGCAAGCTGGTGATCGCCGGTGGGCCGCTGTTCACCACGGGCCACGAGCGGTTCCCGGAGATTCCGCACTTCGTGCTCGGCGAGGCCGAAGGCGTCATGCCGGACCTCGTGCGTGATCTGACGGCGGGCACTCTCCAACCCGTGTACCAGGCCGCCAGCCGGCCGGATCTGAGCGCCACGCCTCCGCCGCGCTGGGACCTGATTCGGCTGGACGATTACGTGACGATGGCGGTGCAGTTCTCCCGCGGGTGCCCGTTCAACTGCGAGTTCTGCGACATCATCGCGATGTACGGGCGCGTGCCGCGCACCAAGTCGCCCGCCCAACTGCTGACGGAGCTGGACGGCCTGTACGCGGCGGGTTGGCGGGATAGCGTCTTCGTCGTGGACGACAACTTCATCGGCCATAAAGTCAAGGCCAAGGCACTGCTGCGGGAACTCGTTGCGTGGCAACAGCGGCAGCCTGCTCCCCTGCCGCTCTTCACCGAAGCCTCGCTCAACCTGGCAGACGATCCCGAACTGCTGGACCTGATGGTGCAGGCCGGCTTCAAGAAGGTCTTCGTCGGTATCGAGACGCCGAACGAAGACAGCCTCAGCGAGTGCGGCAAGGTTCAGAACGCGCGCCGGGACCTGCTCCAGGCCGTCCGAACTCTGCAAAGCGCCGGCCTGGAGGTCATGGGCGGCTTCATTCTGGGCTTCGACCACGACCGGCCCAACATTTTCCGACGACAGTGGCGCTTCATTCAGGAAGCCGGGATCGCCAACGCCATGGTGGGGTTGCTCAATGCACTGCCGGGGACGCGCCTGTTCGCGCGGCTCCAGCAGGAAGGCCGGCTGCTGAGGGAAAGCACCGGCAACAACCTCGACGCGGTACTGAACTTCATTCCGCGCATGGACCGCGAGACGCTACTCAACGGGTATCGTCGCCTGCTGGGGCGCCTGTACGCTCCGTCTGCGTACTACCGGCGGGCGCTGGAGTTTCTCAAGTGGTACCGGCCGCGGCCGCCGTACATCCCGCCCCGCCGAACGGACTTCTGGGCGTTCGTACGGTCCTTGTGGGTACTGGGAGTCTGCACACCCGGCCGCCGGGCGTACTGGAAGTACCTCGTTCAATCGCTGCTGCTGTATCCGCGGGCATTTTCCGAGGCGATGAACCTGGCGATCCGCGGGTACCATTTCCGGGCGGTCGCGGCACAGATTTGAACGCTGCCGGCTCAAACCGTATGAGCGGGGTCGTCAGCCATCTGGCCTGCGCACCGGCTGTGGAACCATAGCACATGCAACGTGAACCGATTCCATTGCCTGAGCTGCACCTGCCCGTGTTCGGCGCGTGGGAACCGGGGTGGTTTCTGTTGACGGCCGGCGAGAACCGGCCCGGTGCGTTCAACAGCATGACCGTGTCGTGGGGCGCCCTGGGCGTCATCTGGCACCGGCCGTTGGCGGTAGTCGTGGTCCGGCCGCAGCGCTACACCCGCCAGTTCATGGAGCGCTACGACACGTTCAGTCTGTGCGCGTTCGACGAACCGTACCGTCCCGCTCTCAATCTGCTCGGCACACGTTCGGGCCGGGACACGTCGAAGCTGGCCGATGCGGGTCTGACGCCGATTCCTTTGCCGCACATCCCCTGCCCCGGGTTCGCGGAAGCGAAGCTGATTCTGGAATGCCGGAAGACGTACTTCGACGACCTGGAACCGGAGCACTTTCTGGCGGACTTCATCGCCGAGCATTACCAGGGTGATTACCACCGCATCTACTTCGGCGAGGTCCTGGCCGCACAAGGTACGCGCGAGTACCGCCGGACGGGCTGAAAGCTGCTGCGAAACGCGCAGCGCGGTCAGTGCACCGCCACCGGGCCGCTTGTGTGAGCGGGCTTCCGCAACAGCAAGGCCCCTGCCAGCAGTACAAACAAAACCAGCGCCAACACCCAGAAGCAATCGATCACGGCATTCATCGTCGCCTGGCGCTGCACTTCGGCGTACAGCAACGCCGCCGCCGGGGGACTGCCTGTCGTGGGCACGCGCGGAGCGATCGTGGTGCGCAGCAGTTGGTCCAGATACTGCATCACGCCGTACACGTGCGGATCGTACGTCGTGATGTGCGCGGTCAGCACGCTCTGGTGATATTGCGCCCGGCGGGCAAGGAGCGTGGTCACCGTGGCGATGCCGACGCTGCCGCCGATGTTACGCATCAGGTTGAAAAGCCCGGTGGCGTTGCCCATCACCTCGCGCGGGACAAAGGCGAACGTCGCTGCGGTCAGGGGTACGAACGTGAAGGCCAGCCCGATTCCCATGACAACCCGCGGCACCGCGACAGTCGCAAAGTCCGCTTGGAGGTTGAACCTGGACATCAGGATCATCGACAAGGCGCACACTGTGACACCGATCGCCACCAGCCGGCGCACGTCGGCGAGGGCCGTGAGCCGCCCGCAGATCGGCATGAACACGAGTGTCGCGATACCCCCCGGGGACAGAGCCCAACCGCTCCACAGAGCGGTGTAGCCCATCAGGTTCTGAAGGAAGATCGGATACAGCACGGTACTGCCGTAGAGGGCGGCACCGAAGCCGAACATGATGACGGTGCCCAGTGCCAGGTTGCGGTCGCGTAGCGCGCGGAGGTCCACGACCGGATGGGCAACGCGCAGCTCCCAGATCACCAACAGCACCAGGGATACCGCGCTAACCAATGCGATCCGCGTCAGCCAAGCCGACTCGAACCAGTCCTCGCGCTCGCCCTTATCGAGCACAATCTGGAGCGCCCCAAGGCCCACGGCCAGCAGGCCGAGCCCCGTGTAGTCCACGGGTTGCTTGCGCGCCTGCCTCAAGTACGGGGGGTCAAACACGAGAAGCTGAATGAGCACGAGGCCGAGGATGCCGACCGGCAGGTTGATGTAGAAGCACCAGCGCCACGAATAGTTGTCCGTCAACCAGCCGCCCAGCGTCGGGCCGATGATGGGGGCGATCACGACTCCGAGGCCGAAGACGGCCATCGCCATGCCGTGCTGACGACGCGGAAAGCTTTCCAGGAGGATCGCCTGCGAAAGCGGTTGCAGCGCGCCGCCGCTGAAGCCCTGGACGACCCGCCAGACAATGAGCGCGGCCAGGTTCGGCGCGGTGCCGCAGGCCATTGAACTGAGTGTGAAAAACGCGACGCAGGCCATGAAGAAGCGCTTGCGTCCAAACCGCTGCGCCAACCACCCGGCGATCGGCAACACGATCGCGTTGGATACCAGATAGCTCGTTAGGACCCAGGTGCTTTCGTCGACTCCGGCGGAAAGATGGCCCGCAATATGCGGCAACGCCACGTTGATGATCGTGGTGTCGAGCACCTCCATAAAGGTGCCGAGCATGACGGCGACCGCGACCAGCCACGGATTGACGCCTCCAGGAGCCAGTTCCGCGACGGAGCGCAGTCGGGTGCCGGCGTTGGACACCGCCGTGGTCATGCGGGGCCCCGCCGGTCCGCCGACACATCCGGCGCTTCGTTGCCCGGCCGTTCGGAAGTGTTCACCGTCACGACCACATTCATCCCCGCCCGCAAAGGCCGCTGCGGGTCGCGCTGACCGGGCATCAACACGATCTTCACGGGCACGCGCTGCACCACCTTCACGTAGTTGCCCGTTGCGTTCTCGGGTGGCAGCAGGCTGAAGCGCGCACCGGTGCCCGCCGCGAAGCTCTCCACCACTCCTTCGAACGGATGATCCGGATAGGCATCGACACGCAGGCGCGCGCGTTGTCCGACCCGCATGTGGCGTAGCTGCGTCTCCTTGAAGTTGGCGACGACCCACGTGGTATCCAGAGGCACAATCGCCAGGATCGACTGCCCCGGCTGCACAAACTGACCCGCTTCGACGGAGCGTTTACTGACCACCCCTGTCGCGGGAGCCCGGATCGTGCAGTCTTCCAGGTCCAAGCGAGCCAAATCGAGCTGGGCGCGCGCGCTCTTAACGGCGGCCTGCGCCAGCGCCAGACGCGCTTCCGCCGCCTTCACATCATCCGGACCCGTCAACCGTTCTTCGAGCTTCCCGCGGGCCTCCGCGGCAGCCGCCTCGGCCACGGCCACGGAAACCTGCGCGGCCTGGGCCTGCGCTTCGGCCACCTGCACCGCCTCCTGCGCTGCAGCTACGCGGGCGGCCGCGCTGCGGGCCGTGGCGTCCGCGAGTTTCGCCTCCGTCTCCGCTGCTTCTGCTCGCTGATACAACGTCAAAATGCGCTGTCGATTGAACTCGGCATAGTCCGCGTCGGCCTCGGCCGCCACCGCCTGCGCCTGCGCCTGCCGCCACGCCGCCTGCGCCTGCGCCGCCGTGTGCCGGGCCGCGTCACGCTGCGCCTCCGCCCGGTCCACCGCTGCACGGGCCTGCGCTATGCCGGCTTCCGTCGCGCGCCGTAGAGAAGCCAGCGCGTGCTCCGCTGCGGCTGCCTGCGCTTCCGCCTGCGCCAGGTTCGCTTCGGCCAGCCGCACGCGGGCCTCATAATCGCTCGCCCGCAAGCGCACCAGAACTTCCCCGGCACTCACGACCTGATTGTCGCGGACGCACACTTCAGCGACGTACCCGGCAACCCGGCTCGCGACCGCGTGCACGTGGCCCTCCACCTGGGCGTTGTCCGTCGTCTCATGACGCAGGCTCCAGGTGTACCAGTACGCGGCCGCCATCAACAGGCCCACCAGAAACACCGACGTCGCCACAAGGAGGGCGCCGCGTCGCGCACGCCGGGGCCCCGCGGCATCCGGCATGGGGCGTTCTGCGGCAGCGTTTTCCGAGGCCACCGTGTTCTGCTCATCCATGACCGCTACTCCCGCCGCGCCTTTTGTTCCCTTTCGGTTGGAGCACCTTCAGCAGCAACTCCCGCAGGCGCTGCTGTTCGGCCCGCGTGAGCGCTTGCCAGCACCGGCTGCCCGCCCGGCGCTGAGCGGGCAACCAGCGCCGAAAGGTCCGACGGCCCGCCGGCGTCAGGAAGATCAGATGGGCCCGCCGATCGCCCGGGTCGCGTCGGCGTTGAACCAGGCCCAACGCCGTCAGCCGGTCAATCAGGCCGACCATCGTGTTCGGGTCGGTCGCTCCTCGGACACACAGTTCCGCCTGCCGCTGCCCGTCACGCTCGTACAGCAAGGCCAACAGCCCGAACTGCTGCGGCGTGAGCCCCGCCGGCTCCAGCGCACGCCGATACTCCGCCAACGCACGCTGATGCGCGCGGTAGACGAGAAAGGCAATGGAGCGATCCAGATCAAAACGCGATGTCGGCGACTTCATACGCTTGGATATTATACGTACGCGTATTGGTTTCGCAACCCCCTCCGTCCCTGGGCCGCTCTGGCACCGGTGACGCGACGCTCACGGCGTGTCCCGGTGCGCCGCACAGGGACGCCCCACCGGTTAACGCCGATGCACCCAGGCCCACCGGTGTACACGCGCCGCCCTCGAACCTATCGGGCGTCCCCGCCCCAGCTTGTGACTCCCCCTCCGCGCCGCGCCGCTCGACCGCGTCGCCGAGCGGAGCCGCCGGAAATGGCCTTGAAACCAAAAGAGCGCACGCTCTGCGCGGTCCCCGACCCATAAAGCCGAACAACGGCCTCCGTCGATACTTGCGCTGTGACACTTGGCCTCTGGCACCATACGCGCCTACTGGCCGCCACCGCCCTGCGCAGTCGCAGCCTGCGCTCCGCCTGGCTTCTGCACCGCGACCGCCCCGGCGTGGCGGAAATCCGCGTGCCCGGCCTGCCCGGACACTTCCGCTTTCGTACCGGCACCAGCGACGCGCGGCTGATGCGTGTTCTCGTGGAGCGCGGCCTGCCGCCCGAATACGAGCTGCCCGCCCATTTCGAACCACGCATTATCCTGGACATCGGGGCGAACATTGGGACCGTGACGGCCGCCCTGGCCCGGCGTTACCCGCAAGCGCGGATCTTCGCGTTCGAGCCGCTCCCAGAGAATTTCGTGCTGCTTAAGTACAACACCGCCGCTCTGGCCAACGTCTTCGCGCTGCCCTTCGGACTCGGCGCCCGTACGCAGTGCCGGCCTTACACACGCAGCGACGACCCACGGAACTTCGGCGGCGGCGGTTTTCACGGCGGACGCGGCTTTCCGCTCCGGCGTCTGGAGGTGCTGCCCGTCGTGAGTGTCGCCGAAGCACTCGCAGCGTTAGGCATCCCAGCGGTGGACCTCATCAAGATAGACACCGAGGGAGCCGAGCACGAGATCCTGACCAGTGTTCCGCCTTCCGTTCTGGCAACCCTGAAGGTCATCGTGGGCGAGCTCCACGGCAAACCAGGCGATGACGCGCTGCTTCGCTTCCTCACACAATCGTTCACGTTAACGCGCACGTTGCGCCACGGGTGCACCCAGTGCTTCCAAGCTTGTCGCCCCGCCCCTCAGCCTGAAACGGAAACCAGAGTGCAGCCGCCGTCGACGGCCGACAGCCACGAACCGACAGCGATCGCGGCTTGGGGACCGCCAATCGACCGCGCGCAGAAAGACTGTCTGTAAGACGTCTTCTGCACGACGGTTGCGCCCGACTGGCATAGCGCGCCCCACACGCGCCGCACGCGGAGCATTCCGCTGCCACGCCGACGGCTTGCGCCGATCTGGTGGAAAACGTTTACGAGCCGCAAAAGAATCCGGAGCAGTGCGCTGATAGGCCCACCTGGAACCCATGCGGGGTTATCCCATACAAAATCCCGCAAAAGAATGCGGAGCAGTGCGCTGATACGCCAACGGCCTGCACCCCTGGCGGACAGTCCGGCGAGCCTGCGTTTCAGAGGGAAGGCGCCGGGCGGGAAACAGACACCAGAGCAGCAGCCTGGCGGACAGTCCGGCGAGCCTGCGTTTCAGAGGGCCCGGTCCGCGGGATTGAGCGTCGAAAGCGGTTCCCTGCGCGACACCCGGCGTTTCACATGAAACGCTGCCGCGACAGCATCCCCTTGGTCGTCCAGAAAGGCCTGTCGGATGATGGCCCCCTTCCGGGCACACAGCACGGTCCCGCGATTCGTCTCGGCGAGTACCTTGTCACAACCAAGTCCTGAATTACAATGTGCGCCAAAGAGCGTGAGCGGCCCGGTTCGCGCCGCCTCAAAGGCAATGTGGCCAGGAGGCAGTACCAGAACCGCCGACGCCGGTCGGGAGCCGCTGTGAAATGGTCGCTTCGCGAGGCGCCCCGCCTTGGCGGGCGAGGTTCTGTTCGCTAAGTCAGTAGCGGCCGCACGACCGCCTTAAGGGTCAGCGACGCAGGCCACGCGGGCGTAATTCAGTGGTAGAATGCCAGCTTCCCAAGCTGGACGTCGTGGGTTCGAATCCCATCGCCCGCTTT
>Ga0209227_1000154_pt1 | contig 57202 bp, 39 predicted proteins | sample YNPBryantNP2012_FD_185815 | JGI IMG/M metagenome (GOLD analysis project Ga0209227, IMG submission 185815) | Anoxygenic and chlorotrophic microbial mat microbial communities from Yellowstone National Park, USA - YNP Bryant NP 2012 (SPAdes)... ...
CCTCCTCGTCGAAGAGCGTCTGCCGTTGCAGGTTGTTCAGTTCGATGAAATCGCGGTCTATCAGGCGCACGCGGCCCACGCCGGCGCGCACCAGGGTGGAGGCGATGACCGAGCCCAGCGCCCCGCAGCCGACGACCGCAACCGACGAAGCCAGCAGCCGTTCCTGTCCGGCGCTCCCGATCTCGGGCAGGAGTATCTGGCGGGAATAGCGATCCAACTCACTCATCGCGCGTAGCCTTTACCTCAATGTTACTGACATTTCGGCTGCCCCGGCTTTCCAGCCTGTCGGCAGCCTGGAAAGGCTGCCCCACATCCAAAGGCTGCCCCACATCGGACAGGCCTTCCAGCCTGTCGGCAGCCTGGAAAGGCTGCCCCACATCATGTGGGACAGGCTTTCCAGCCTGTCGTGGCAGCCTGGAAAGGCTGCCCCACATCGGACAGGCTTTCCAGCCTGTCGGCAGCCGCAGCAGGCGCATCGAGTTTGCCAGGATGCCCACGTCGGGCAGGGACTGGGCAGCTGCGGCCAGCACAGGGGGCAGAATCCCCAGCGCCGCCAGCGTCAGTCCGGTCACGTTGTACACCGCCGTAAACGCCAGGTTCATCTTGACCACGCCCATCGTCCGGCGCGCCGTGCGCACGGCTTCCGGCACAAGCGTCCAGTCCTCGCGCATCAGCGCAACGTGCGCCGCCTCCACAGCGATGTCCACACCCGCCACGCCCATTGCGATACCCACATCCGCCTGCGCCAGAGCGGGCGCGTCGTTGACCCCGTCGCCGATCATCACGACGGTGTGGCCCTGTGCCTGATACTCCTTCACGACCCGAATCTTGTCCTCGGGCAGCAACCCGGCGCGATACGCCACGCCGAGTTGTCCCGCCAGCGTGGCCGCCGTCCGCTCATTGTCGCCGGTGAGCAATTCGATGCGTCCGATGCCGAGCGCGCGCAGTTCGGCGAGGGCCGTAGAGACCTCGGGGCGGAGCGTATCGGCGGCGGCCAGGATGCCCGCGATCTTGCCATTGCAGGAGACAAACAACAGCGTCTTGCCCTCCCCTTCCAGGCGCCGGGCTTCGGGCAACGATTCCGCCTCCGGCAAGAACCGACGGTTGCCGACGGCGATGGGTACGCCGTTCACCCTGGCCCGCACCCCCAGGCCGGGAATGGCCGCGAAATCCTGCGGCTCGAAGAGCGAAAGGCTCTGAGCGCGAGCCGCCGCACGCACGGCCTCGGCCAGCGGATGCTCCGAGTAACGCTCGGCGGAGGCGGCAAGGACGAGAATCTCGGACGCGGGCCGGCCGTCGAGCGAGACCACGTCCGTGATCTGCGGGCGTCCCAGTGTCAGCGTACCGGTCTTGTCCACCAACACCACATCGGCGCGGGCCAGGGCCTCGACATATCTGCCACCCTTGATGAGCAGGCCGCGCCGGGCGCTCCCGCCGATGGAAGCCAGCATCGCCACGGGTGTCGCCAGCGCAATGGAGCAGGAGCACACCACCACCAGGACGGCGGCAGCCGACAGCGGATCGCGTCCGATCAGCCACGTCAGCGCGGCGATCCCGACGACAACGGGCAGGTAGCAGGCGCTGAATCTGTCGGCAAAGCGTTGCACGTCAGCGCGATGGGCCTCGGCCTCTTCCACCATTTTGACCACACGCCCAAAGGTCGTATCCGCGCCGACCCGCAGTGCCTTCACGCGCAGGCTGCCCAGCCGCGCAATCGTGGCGGCGAAAACCCGCGCGCCGGCAGCGACTTCGACGGGCATAGACTCGCCCGTGATGGCCGCCTGGTCCACCGTGGCCTGGCCGGCGATCACCTCGCCGTCCACCGGGATCCGCTCGCCGGGGCGCACAATCACCGTTTCGCCGACCTGCACTTCCGTAACCGGCACTTCTACCTCTGCGCCTTCGCGCTCCACACGGGCAGTCTGCGGTGCGAGGGCGGTCAATTCCCGCAGCGCCCGGCGGGCGCTCGTGGTAGTCACGTTTTCGACGTACTCGCCCACGCGCATAAAGACGACGAGGAGCGCAGCGGTGACCCATTCGCCGACGACCAGCGCCGCGATCACCCCCAGCGTCATCAGGGTGTGGGAGATGATCTGTCGCCGGAGCGCCGCGCGCATCACGTTGCGGAACACGGGCCAGCCGCCCGCGATGACCACCGCAACGCCGACGAGGAACGGCACACGCCCGTTGAGTGCGCGGAACAGGCCCAGCCATTCGCCGGCGACGACGGCAAACAACACCAGGCCGAACACGAGCGCCAGCAACGCCAACGGGCGCCGGCTCAGATCGCCGGCCGGGCGTGCGGAAGGCAAGGGCGCATCCTCGGGCACCGTATAGTCGCCGGCGCCGGCAACGGCCCGACGGATGGCGGACAGGTCCACCCTATCGGGATCCAGCCTGACGACGGCCTTTTCGGCGGTCAGCAAAACGTTGACCGACTCGACCCCGGGGAGTCCCGCGATCGCCTGTTGGACGTGCCTGGCACATTCGGCGCAGTCTATACCCTTGATGGGAACCTCTAACGTCTGTATTCGGGTCACGTTCTCGCTCCGTTACAAGCCTCTCTCATCCGCTCGAGCGCCTCGGCCAGCGTCGCGCGCGGGCAGCCAAAGTTGAGCCGCACGAACCCTTCGCCGCCCCGGCCAAAGTCCGCCCCGTCGCTCAGCGCGACCCGGGCGCGTTCCAGAAAGAACCGGTAGGGATTGCCGGGGATGGCCTGGCGACAGTCCAGCCAGGCCAGGTAGGTGCCCTCCGGCCGGCTCATCCTGATGCCGGGCAAGTGTTCCTCCACGTAGCGGATGAGAAAATCGAGATTGGCTTCCAGGTAACGCAGCGCCTGGTCCAGCCACGGCTGGCCGTCGCGGTAGGCGGCCAGGGCAGCCGTGTATCCCAGCACGTTCACCTCCTGCGCCCAGTCCGCGTGCGTCGCCTTCAGTCGCCTGCGCAGTTCCGGGTTCGGCACAATCGCCACGGCGCACTTGAGGCCGGGGACGTTGAACGTCTTGCTCGGCGCCATCAGCGTGATCGTCTGCCCGGCCACCTCTGGCGACAGCGACGCGATCGGCGTGTGGCGGTGGCCGGAAAACACCAGGTCGCAGTGAATCTCGTCGGAACAGATGATGATGTTGTGGCGCAGACAGATTTCGGCCATTCGCTCCAACTCCTCGCGGCGGAATACGCGCCCCACCGGATTGTGCGGATTGCACAGGATAAAGACGCGCGTCCGTCCGGTGATCGTCTCCTCGAACAGATCCAAGTCAACCTCGTAGCGCCCGTCCGACCGGCGCGTCAATTCCATCGCATCGCAGGACAGCCCCGCGTTGGCCGGCGCGCGGAGAATCGGCGGGTAGACCGGCGTCTGGATCAGCACGCCGTCTCCAGGGGCGGCCACCGCCTGGCAGACCAGGTTGAAGCCGGTGACGACCCCCGGCAGGAACACCAGCGCCGCGGGCGACACCTCCCAGCCGTACAGGCGGCGCAGCCGCTCGACGATCACCTGGCGCAGTTCTGGCGGGGCCACGCCGTAGCCAAAGACGCCGTGTTCGACACGCTCGTGCAGGGCGCGGATGACCGGCTCCGGCGCCCGGAAATCCATATCGGCCACCCACAGGGGCAGCACGTCGTCGCCGTAGCGCCGCCATTTGAGGCTATCGGTGCCGCGCCGTTCGACGGGGCGAAAATCGTCACTTCTGTCCACATTCATCTGTAGAAAAGCGTAGCTATTCAGCGCTGACTGAAGTCACCCTTCCTGGGCCTGCGGCCGCTGGTCGGCCTTCGCCGACCAGCACTCTCAGATGCGCACATAAGTTGTCGGCGAAGGCCGACAACCGGCACAAAGTGCCCAGGGAGGACGATTTCAATCGGCGTGAATAGTTGCAGAAAAACTTACTTGCAGCAAACTTCCTCTTCTATCTGCGCTCCGCCCAGCAGATCAAGATAGACCTGATACGCCTTCGCCGCCCATTGCTCTCCAGGACAGCCCCCTTCGGTAATGGCGACGTTCAGGAACTCGATCAACTCGTCCTGAGTAACCCCTCCTTCCACCGCCATCCTGGTATATGCCTTGATGCAGGGTTCGCACCGGATGACGATGGCGACGGTCAGCGCCGCAAGTATCTTGTATTTTGCGGGAACGGCAGCGTCTCTGAAGGTTTCCTGCCGCATCCGCACCAGACCACCGGTGACCTTCGGGGTCTGCTTCCGCAGTTCCGCATATGCTTCCATTGATTTCCTCCAAATCACTCGCGCCGCAAAGCGGCCGCCGGAGCCGCCGGATTGTGATCCGGCGGGCACATTGCTTCCCCTTCTCGTGCCGCGTGGATCACAATCCACGCGGCAGCCGCCGCCGCAAAGCCACCGGAGCCGCCGGATTGTGATCCGGCGGGCACATTCGTGGTCAGGCGGGCACATTTGTGATCCGGCGGGCACGACTGTGGCCCGGCGGGCACGACTGTGATCCGGCGGGCACATTGTTTGCCCTTCTCGTGCCGCGTGGATCACAATCCACGCGGCAGCGGCCGCCGCAAAGCCACCGGAGCCGCCGGATTGTGATCCGGCGGGCACATTGTTTGCCTTCTCGCGCCGCGTGGATCACAATCCACGCGGCAGCCGCCGGAGCCGCCGGATTGTGATCCGGCGGGCACATTTATGATCCGGAGGCACGACTGTGGTCAGGCGGGCGCAGTTGTAAAGGCGCGTTCCAGCGCCTGCTCCAGGTCAGCGATGAGGTCGGCGACGTCTTCCAGGCCGACGGCCAGGCGCACGAGCGAATCCGAGATGCCGATGGCCGCCCGCTCCTCGCTCGATAACTCGTAATAGGCCGATAGCGCCACCTGCTCCACCAGCCCCTCCGCCCCGCCGAAACTGGGGCCGATGTAGGGGATGCGCAGCGCGTCCACGAAGCGGCCCGTCGTCTCCAGATCGGCGTCCAACTCGAAACTGACCACGCCGCCAAAGCCGCGCATCTGCCGGGAAGCGACGGCGTGATCGGGATGGCCGGGCAGGCCCGGATAATAGACGCGCCGCACCCGGGGATGCCCCTCCAGGAAGCGCGCGACCTCCAGCCCGGCGCGATTCTGATGGGCGACGCGCAGCGCCAGCGTCTTGAGCCCGCGCAACAACAGGTAGGCCGTGTGCGGATCGCAGATCGCGCCGATCAACGCCTGCGCCTGGCGCAACCTGCCAATCATTTCCCTGGAGCCCACGGCGACGCCCGCCAGCAGGTCGTTGTGCCCGCCCAGATATTTCGTGGCGCTGTGGATCACCAGGTCCGCGCCCAACGCCAACGGGCGCAGGTTGATGGGCGTGGCGAAAGTGCTGTCAATGATCGTCAGCAGCCCGTGCTGGCGGGCGATCTCGACCAGACGCGGCACGTCCACGACCCGCAGGCGGGGATTGGTCGGCGTCTCGGAGAAGATAAGGCGGGTGTTGGGGCGGATGGCCGCTTCGAGCGCCTCATCGTCGCCGATGGGAACGATGGTCGCTTCGACCTGGTAGCGCACGAGGAACTCGGTGACAAACTGCCGCGTGCGCCGATAACTATCGTCGGCCAGGATAACGTGCGAGCCGGCCGCAAGGAAGGTGAGCAGGGTGACGGTGACCGCCGCCATGCCGCTGGAAAAGAGCAACGCCGCCTCGCCGCCGTCCAGGTCGGCCAGTTTGCGCTCGACGGCGGCCACCGTCGGGTTGCCGTAGCGCCCGTACTCCAGCCGGGTCGTTTCCCTGCCTTGCGCCTGCGCTTCCATAAAAGCCGCCATATCGGCGGTATCGGTGAAGGTAAACGTGCTGGTCTGAAAGATCGGCATAGTCAGCGCGTGGTGAGGCTTGAGCCGTTCCTCGCCGGCGTATACCGTTCTGGTCGAAAGGTCAGGACACATTGATCATCTCCCTGGCGGTGTCGGTATCACGCCAGCACCGGCTGAAAGCGCCGGCGCTGGCGTGCTCACGAACCGCGATGTTCACCCGGCCGCCTGGCTACGGCGACACGGGCGGCTCGCCGTTGAACAACCCCGTGCTCAGGTAACGCTCGCCCGTGTCCGGCAGGACGACGACGATGAGTTTACCGGCGTTCTCCGGCCGCGCGGCCACCTGCAGCGCAGCCCAGGCCGCCGCGCCCGACGAGATGCCGACCAGGATGCCCTCTTCCTTCGCCAGCCGGCGGGCCGTCGCGGCGGCGTCCTCGTTGGTCACCTGCACGATCTCGTCCACCAGGTCGAGCCGCAGCACGTCGGGGATAAAGCCCGCGCCGATGCCCTGAATCTTGTGCGGGCCGCGCTGACCGCCGGAGAGCACCGGCGAGCCTGCCGGTTCGACGGCGACCGCGCGGAAGGTGGGCTTGCGCCCCTTGATCACCTCGGCGACGCCGGTGATGGTGCCGCCGGTGCCCACGCCGGCCACCAGGATGTCCACCGCGCCGTCGGTATCGCGCCAGATCTCTTCCGCCGTCGTGCGGCGGTGGATCTCCGGGTTGGCCGGGTTCTTGAACTGCTGCGGGATAAAGTAACGCGGGTCCTGGGCGGCCAGTTCCTCGGCCTTGCGCACCGCGCCGGGCATCCCTTCCGCCCCAGGCGTCAGGATCAACTCCGCGCCGAGAGCCTGCAACAGACGGCGGCGCTCCAGGCTCATCGTATCGGGCATCGTCAGCACCAGCCGGTAGCCGCGCGCCGCGCAGACAAAGGCCAGCGCGATGCCCGTGTTGCCGCTCGTCGGCTCCAGGATGATCGTATCCTCGCGGATCAGCCCCGCCCGTTCGGCTGCGTCAATCATGCTCACGCCGATGCGGTCCTTGACGCTGCTCAGCGGATTGAAGGATTCGAGTTTCGCCACCACCGTGGCCCCCAGCCCCCTGGTCACGCGATTCAACCGCACCAACGGCGTGTTGCCGATGGTTTGGGTGATGTCGTTGTAGATCTTTGCCATTTTAGAGTCCTCCTGTGGGTTGATTTGTCGGTTGGTTATTAGTTGGTTAGTTGGTTAGTTTGTTTGTTGGTTGGGCAGGGGCCAGGTACACGATGGTTCTCCGCCCACGCCGTGGCCGATGGCCGGCGTGGTGGACGATTCGAGCCGCCGCGCTTCGTCGCACAAATCCTGCAACGTCACCGCGCCGAGCGCGTCGCTGATCATCGCCGATAGCCTCTTCCAGAGCAGGTAGGTGACGCAGCGATCCACACGGTTGCAGGTCGGTTCCTCCTCTGGAAGCACGCACTGCACGACGGCGACCGGGCCTTCGACCGCCTGGATGATGTCCAATGCCGTGATCGTCGCGGGGTCGCGTGCGAGCGTGTAGCCGCCTCCCGGCCCTTTCACGCCCTTGACCAGGCCCGCTTCGTGGAGCGAGCGGAACAATTGCGCGACGTAATCGGCCGAAATCTCCTGCCGCCGGGCGATCTCCTGGCGCAGGACCGGCCCCTGGTCTACGTGCAGCGCCAGGTCTATCATCGCCCGCAGCGCGTAGCGTCCGCGTGTCGAGACTCGTATCATTCTGCGCTCCTTGTATTGATTATACAGTAATTAAGTAATTTTGTCAACTATTAAGCCCGGGACGGGCGTGTCCCAAAGTTGTAGGACAACTGCGAGCAGTTGTCCTACAAAGCCCGGGTCCGACAAAACCGGGACACACTCCCTGGGACGAAATCACTCGTGATTGACAAATCTATTGAAATGTGTTATCATATTGAAGCCTATCTATATGTTCAGGTGTGCTCATATGCAGGTTGACTGTGTCGAGTTCTGCAAGGCGATGGCCGACGAGACGCGGCAGGGAATCCTGGAGATGCTGCTGGAAGGGGAAAAGTGCGTTAGCGACATCGTGGCCGCCTTCCGCATGTCCCAGCCGACCATCTCCCACCATCTGAATGTCCTCAAGCAGTTCGGCCTGGTGACCAGCCGCAAGGAGGGCAGACAGGTGTTCTATGCGATCAACCGCGAAAACGTGGTCAGATGCTGCGGCATGCTCGTCGCAAGGTTCGATGCAAAGGAGAAGTGTGAGATGTAGGTTTCTTTTTTCTACAACATATAGACGTATTTAAATACATATATTTATATTAAAGGAGGAAATGCAAATGAGCGACATTGCCGGAGGTGAAAACATCAAGAAGAGAGTGCGTCAGGTTTATGGAAGGATCGCACGCCGCTCTCTCGGAGAGCCAGAGGAGATGGGCTGCTGCGGCCCTGCGCAGCCCGCCTGTTGCTGTGGTCCGGCGGAAGCAGCCGTCGAGATTGCAGACGTTGCCCGGCTCTACTCTGCCGTGGAACTGACAGGTCTGCCGGAGAGCGTGACCGGCGTCGCGCTGGGCTGCGGCAATCCCACCGCCATCGCCGACCTGCGGCCCGGCGAGGTGGTGCTCGACCTGGGATCGGGCGGGGGCATTGATTGTTTTCTGGCTGCCAGGAAGGTCGGGCCACAGGGACGGGTAATCGGGCTGGACATGACGCCGGAGATGGTCCTGCTGGCCCGGCGCAACGCCAAAAAAGTCGGCGCGACGAACGTCGAGTTCCGCTATGGCGAGATGGAGGACATCCCCCTCCTTGACGGGTCGGTGGACGTGGTCATTTCCAACTGTGTCATCAATCTCTCGCCAGATAAGGACGCGGTCTTCCGCGAAGCCTACCGGGTGCTGCGCCCTGGCGGGCGGCTGATCGTCTCCGACATCGTGCTCCACGGTGAACTCCCTCCCTCCATCCGCGAGAGGCCGGATGCCTGGGCCGGCTGCGTGGCCGGCGCGCTCCAGGAATCCGACTATCTGGGCAGGATACGTGCCGCAGGATTCGAGGAAATCGAGGTCCTCTCGCGCGATTTTGCGAAGGCGAGCGCATCGGAGGAGACGCGGACAATGCTGGAGTTGGCGGGTCTGGCGCCCGACGCCCTCGACCATACAATCGCCAGTGTCAAGATCAGGGCGCGCAAAACAGCGTGATCGAGCCATCGCAATATGCTGACGAGGCGGAGGTATCCCCTCCGCCTCGCAGGCCCTCTCGAATACCAACGCCTGTTCCTGGTCGCATCAGGCGGGTTTATCCCGCCCCCACTGCTTCTGGCGGCAGGCGCACCAGCCCGTGGCTCACGGCATAGGCGGCCGCCTGGGCGCGGTTCTTGACCCCCAGTCTGGCGAGGATGCTGCGCAGGTGATTTTTTACCGTGTTACGGGCAATGCCGAGTTCGGCAGGCCAGCTTTGCTGTGCCAGTTGTTTCTGCTGCGCAGTCTCTCTCAATTGCCGCCCTATGTGATTGTTCAACCATCGATAAAATCGGTGTATACGGGGAAGGTCAATGACTTTCCATAAGAGGGCAGAGTAGAGGCTTCAGCCGGATTTTCCGCCTGAGGGCTCGATTACCGGGTGTTATTGGGTAAAGTTTTGCACTGATTTCTGGATGGAGAGATGCGATTTCTGTTCAAGCTACCGAAAGTGGAGCCTGAGGTTTTTCAGCCTCCTGAGGTTTGTCCTCATCCAGGATGTAATGGAGGGCATTTCAAGCTGCTCCGGGAAGTGCCCAGGCCTTTGCGGGACACTCAGTACAGCGAAGTCTGGGCGCGGCGGTATCGGTGTATCAGCTTGGGATAGTGGGTGCGCCAGGAGCACACCGTGCCGATGGGGCCGGCGAATCCCCGGTCGCTCAATCGTTACCTGCCGTCTTGGGGACCCGCTCAGGCATGTGGACCCGACGGGATATGATTTACTCTTACATTTGAGCAGTTGCGTGAGTTGAAAATCTCTTTGAGCAACTGGGCAGGTGGCCTGACAGGGGCCGGTATTGTAATAGGTGCGGTGGGGACTGTCATAGGGGCTGCAGCAAGCATTCCAGAGCCTGGTCCGTTTTTGTTGGGACCAGGCGCCGGGATAGCAGTTGGTGGAGCCAGGATTGCGCTGGAAAGAAAGCAGGTTGCTGATCTACGGGACTGTGTTAGCATGTAACTGTTGTTGCAGAGAAACGTGGCCTGGCCGAGGCAAATACTGTGACATTGCGCTTGGCGAGTTTAGGGCGAGGGGTTTTGGTACAACCGGGCGCTTGTACTGAGCAGCGATTTGACACCAAAGGTGGGGAAACAGTATCTTATGACGAGGCACTTGTTTACAGGGAGAAATTGGAGTGGCCACATCTTTGAATATACGGAGGAAGCACATGTCAATTCCCGGACCAAACGACATTGTCCGACGCGAGCTGTCCAACGGTATCGTAGTCCTGGTGCGCGAGAACCACACCAGTCCGTCAGTGGTAGTTAACGGCTACCTGGCTGCAGGCGCCATCTATGAAAGACCAGAACAGTCCGGTCTGGCGAGCTTTACCGCCGAAGCCCTTATGCGTGGCACGATCAACCGTTCCTTCCAGCGTATATACGAAGAGCTTGAGTCGGTCGGGGCCAGTGTCAGCATCAGTGGAGGCATGCATACCGCCAGTTTCGCTGCCAAGAGTCTGGCCGAAGACCTGCCGTTGACATTGGGCATCCTTGCTGACGCCCTGCGTCACCCCACTTTCCCGGTGGAGGAAATCGAAAAGTTGCGTGGAGAAGTGCTGACCAGCCTTGAGGAGCGGGCCAACGACACCCGCGCTATGGCCAGCCTGACCTTTTTCGAGCTGGCCTATCCCGAAGGCCATCCATATACCCGAAGCCCCGATGGCTATGTCGAAACAGTCAGTAAACTCACGCGGGACGATCTGGTCGAGTTCTACCTCCATAATTACACCCCGTACGGCATGGTGCTCGTCATAGTCGGCGCGGTGCAGAGCGAGGAGGCACTCAAGCAGGTCGAAGATGTTTTGGGTGATTGGGACGGCCTCAGACGTCCTGTAACGCCGCCCCCTCCGGCCCCGCGCCTGACCGGGGTGTGCTCGCGTACCGTCCATATCCCCGGTAAGACACAGGCCGATATTGTATTAGGCTATCCTGGCCCGGCACGTACCGACCCGGATTTCCTGGATGCGATGGTATGTAATACCATTCTCGGCGTCTTCGGATTGATGGGCCGTCTGGGTGAGCGGGTGCGCGATGAGCATGGCCTGGCCTACTATTCCTTCAGCCGCCTCGATGGGGGGCCCGGCCCGGGGCCCTGGCGTATCATCGCCGGCGTCCATCCCTCTAACATCGAGCTGGCCATCGAGAGCATACGTACTGAAGTCCGGCGTATCCGCGAAGAAACCGTGCCAGAGGACGAGCTGAGAGACAACAAGTCCTATATTACCGGCAGCCTCCCACTGCGTCTGGAGACCAATGAGGGCGTGGCGCAAGCGATTGTGAACATGGAGCGCTACAATCTCGGACTGGACTATCTCCAGCGCTATGCGGAGCTGATCAATGAGATTGACGCCCCGCGTGTGCAGGCTGCAGCTCAACGCTGGCTTGACCCTGATGCTTACGCCTTAGCCATTGCCGGGCCGCCACCCTCTGAGAGTACCGGAGCATAACAGCCATGCTCACTGTCGGTGTTGACATAGTCGAAGTGCCACGCATCGAGCGCATGTTGAACAATTACGGTAACCGCTTTCTGGAGCGGGTCTATACTGCTGCCGAGGTGCTCTATTGCCGCGCTCGCCCTGCGGAACTCGCCGCCCGCTTCGCGGCCAAGGAGGCTGTCTCCAAGGCGCTGGGCATAGGTGTGCGTGTGCTCGCGCGCGACGGCATCAACTGGCAGGATGTGGAAGTGCTCGGCGATGAACGGGGCAAACCGCAGGTGCGTCTGTATGGTCGTGCCGCCGAACGCGCTGCCGAACTGGGACTTGGCGAGTGGGCGATCAGCCTCTCCCACACCCGTGAGTATGCCATCGCTTTCGTCGTCGCCGACGGACGGTTTCTTGCCACAAAGTGACCTTTATGGTAGACTGAATACCGTTACTTAAGGCGCTTTAAATTCCAGCCCGTGAGCAGCACCGTGCCACCAGAAGCGCGCCCGTCCGGACAGGTCGAAAGGCCTCTCCCACGGCAGTCTCTCACGCGGGCTGGCCCAAGATCACTCCTGTACCTGGAGGATTTGCGTTCAGATGAGCAAAAAAGGCCGTGTTTTCTCCGGCGCCCGTCCCACCGGACGCCAGCACCTGGGTAATTACCTGGGGGCAATTCGCAACTACGTCGCACTCCAGGATGAGTACGACTGTATCTACTGCGTTGTAGACCTGCACGCTCTGACCACCCTCACCGATACCGACAAACTGCGCGAGTGGACCTATGAGATGGTGCTGGACTGGCTGGCTGCCGGCATAGACCCCGGGCGAGGCACCATCGTATTTGTTCAGTCCCATGTGCCCCAGGTGGTTGAATTGCACCTTTTGTTTTCTATGGTCACTCCCCTGGGCTGGCTGACCCGGCTGCCCACTTTCAAAGAGAAGGTGCGTCAGCAGCCGGATAACGTCAATTATGGCCTGGTGGGCTATCCGGTGCTGATGGCCGCCGATATCGCTCTTTACAAGGCCAGCGTCGTACCTGTCGGGGTGGATCAGGCACCGCACCTTGAGTTCACACGTGAGATCGTGCGGCGCTTCAATCATCACTTCGGGGAAGTTCTGGTCGAGCCACAGGCCAGACACACCGAGTTCCCTAAAGTGCTGGGCATTGACGGCCAGCAAAAGATGAGCAAATCGTTGAACAATCACATTGAGATCGCTGCCTCGCCAGAGGAGATTCAGGAACGTGTGATGCAAATGGTCACCGACCCGGCGCGTCGTTACCGCTCCGACCCTGGTCACCCCGAGGTGTGCAACGTCTTCACCCTGCACGGCTTCTTCTCAACTGAACAGGTGGCACAGATCGAGGCCGATTGTCGTACTGCGGGCATCGGGTGTGTGGAGTGCAAGCGAATCTTCGCACGCAACCTGGCCGATCACTTCGCACCATTCCGCGAACGCCGGGCGCAACTGGCGTCCCAACCCGATCTCGTCTGGGATGTGCTGGCTGAAGGGGCACGCCGTGCCTCACTCATCGCTTCCGAAACCATAGCCGAGGCCAAGGCCGCCGTTGGATTGCCCTAGAGCCTGTCCCAAAAACCGTAAGCATAGGAATGCGTCGGTTACATTTCCAGGATAGCCCCTTAGCACTGGTGCCTTCAGAAATGGCCGTCTGACATTGGGCAGCACAAAATGCGAGCAGTCGTACAGAGAGTCAGCCGCGCTTCAGTAAGCGTAAACGGCGAAGTTGTGGGGGCGATCGGCCAGGGCGTGGTGGTGCTGGTAGGCGTCACTCACAACGATACCAGAGAACAGGCAGAGTGGCTGGCGCAGAAGATCGCAGGCCTGCGCATCTTTGAGGATGAGGAGGGCAAGATGAACCTCAGCCTGCTCGATCTCGATAGCCGCGCAGCGCTGGTGATTTCCCAATTCACTCTCTATGCCGACGCCCGCAAAGGCCGCCGGCCCGGCTTTACCGATGCTGCCGCCCCCGAGATCGCAGAGCCATTGGTGGCGCATTTTGCCGGGGCGCTCCGGAATTATGGTATCCATGTAGAAACCGGCGTCTTCGGTGCACACATGCTTGTGGAGATACATAATGATGGTCCCGTGACCATTTTGCTGGAAAGGTAACGGATGATGCAAAATACTGTCACCAGGAGTGTAGATGTCCGGTTCAAACATTGAGATTGTGCCGATCCAGGACTCCCGCGGGCGCAAGCGCTTTGTGCTTTTCCCATGGCTTATCTACCGGGACGACCCCCTGTGGGTGCCGCCCCTGATCCGCAGTCAGCTCAAGACCCTCGATCCCAGGCGAGGGTCGTTTTTCCGCTACGGCGAGGCTGCTCTGTTTATGGCCCGCCGTGACGGTCAGGATGTTGGACGCATTGCCGGCTGGATCAGCCATCGTTCCAACACTTTCCTCAATGAAAAAGCGGCGGGTTTTGGTTTCTTTGAGAGTATAGACGACGACGAGGTGGCCACCGCGCTCCTTGACGCTGCCTGTGATTGGGCGCGTAGCCGCGGGATGGAGGTCATCCGGGGTCCTTTCTATTTTTCCATGGACGATTCACCCGGCGTCCTCATCGAGGGCTTCGACCGTCCTCCGGTGCTCCTGTGCGGCCATACCCCTCCGTACTATGCCCGGCTGTTGGAGCAGTACGGGATGCTCAAGTACCGCGAGGCATACGCATACTATGCTGATCTGAGTATGTTCGGCGATGTCAAAGACCTGCCCGCCAAAATATGGCGTGTCGCAGATATTGTCCGTGAGCGGACCGGCGTGCAGGTACGCACGGCACGGGTCGAGGATTGGGACAGAGAGGTAGACCGGGTGATGTATCTGGTCAACACGGCCATGGGCTCGATGCGCAATCACGTGCCGATGGATGAGCAGGAATTCAAGCGCTTCGTCGAGGAATTGAAACGCGTGATTGACTTCGAGCTGGTCTTTTTTGCCGAGGTTAACGGGGAAACGATCGGATTCTCCGCCACTCTGCCGGATATTAACCAGGCTTTGAAAGCGGCCAACGGTCGCCTGTTCCCACTGGGCTGGTTACGGCTGTGGTGGGGCACGCGCCATATCAATGCTGCCAGCCTGAAGCTGCTGGCCGTCCTGGAGGAATACCGGGGTCGGGGGCTGGACGCTCTATTCTATGTGGAGACGGCCAAAGCACTCCTGCGCAAGGGGTATGTCTGGGCGGACATGTCGCTTACGGCCGAGGATAACGTGGAGATCAACAAGCTGGTGCGCAAACTTGGCATGCGCAGGTACAAGGTCTATCGCACCTACTATCAGCCTCTGAGTTCAGTGCTTAGTCCTTAGTCCTGGTCACCTGCTACAAGCCTCTGACCGCTCAGTGCCAGCAGACCCGGAAGCCCTGGTGGTGGTCGGCGCTTTGCCATCGGGAAGGCAGGACGATAAATGCTCTGGCTGCGAGAGTTCCTCGCCGCTCAGCACTTGCTGGTGGCGCTTTTCCACGGACAGGCCTTCTTCGTGTTGGCCCTGTCAATCGCGTTCCTCATAGGCCGCAGCTTCAGACTGGAAATCTCGCGCGGACTGGCAGCGCTGGCCATCTTCGGCCTGTGTGAGGCATTGGTAGCCTGGTTTCCTTTGCTGACTTCAGCTACAAAGGTCTTACCACCCTGGCTGGCATGGATGCGTTTGCTCATCCTGGGTATCGGCTACGCTTTTCTCCTGACCTTCGCGCTCCAGTCCTATTTTCCCTTTGAAATGCGCAGCACAGGCAGACTTACCATGCCACCGCGCCGCATAGTGGTTGCCGTTTTGTTGCTGCTGTGGGTGGCCGGGCTGGCGATCACCTGCAAGGTTGGTGTGCCGCCAGAGCAGGTGTGGGTCTATGGCGAGATCATCGCCCGCTACGGCATGGTGATACCCGGTGGACTGATAGGGATGTGGGGGCTGCGTCGTCATACCTACCGGACTATCGGACGGGAGCGGCTTCCGCTGGTAGGACCTCATTTGCGTGTCACAGGCGTGGCGCTGGGCTTTTTTGCCCTGTTCGGAGGGCTGATCGGCCCGGCGGCCCCTTTCTTTCCTGTCAACCTGATCAACGAGGAACTGTTCCTGCAGGTCACAGGCCTCCCTGTCGCGCTCCTGCGCGGCCTCTGCGGCACCGCCATCACCTACGGCATCATACGGGCGTTCAACGTGATCCTGACCGAGATTGAGCTGTGGCTGGAAAATATGGAGCGCAGGCAGGCGTTGACCCGTGAACGGGAACGCATTGGCCGGGAACTCCACGACGGGGCAATCCAATCCATTTACGCCGCCGGCCTGATGCTGGAGAGCGCATACCATACCATTCCGGGCGATCCGCAGGCGGCCCGTGCTCTGCTGGCGCGCGTGATTGAGAGTCTGAACCAGACTATTAAGGAGATTCGCCGTTACATCTTTGATCTGCGCGGCGAGATGCTTGAGTACGATCTCGAAACAGGCCTCAACAAAATTATCAAGGATTTTCGTGTCAACACGCTTCTGGAGACTGAATTCGTGGTCAAAGGAGAGGGAAGGGTGCCTCTGGGCATCGAGCGGCGTCAGCACATATTCCAGATCGCCCGCGAGGCACTTACTAACGTCGCCAGACACGCCAAAGCCCGTCGTGTAGAAGTCAGTCTGACCTACAATGTACATAACCTTGAGTTGCGCATCTCAGACGACGGTGTTGGCCTTGCGGCGTTACCTATTGACGGAGAGGGACAGGGGTTGCGGAACATCCGCGAGCGGGCGCGCCTGCTCGATGGAAAGCTTGAGATCAGCACGGCTCCTAACAAGGGTATGACACTTACCCTCACCGTGCCTTACTGACATCATCGTGGTAGAGGCTTTCTTGTTCGCAGATTGATTCTGTGGTGCGGCGCACTGGTGTTATTGTTCAAACTTCGGGAAGCAGGCAAGGAGGGGATATCCCCCCAGGTTTTCGTTTTCCTTTTGCCCCCTCACGCCAGCAGAAGTGCCAGGTTGGCCCCCCTCTCTTCAAATGATTCCCTGCCCAGCTCAGAAGCCGGCTGACATTTACAGCCGACTCCTCCCGTTTATACCCACGCATCGTCCGATACCGCTCCCTGATCCACCATCTCATTACTCGCTCCGCCGCATTGTTGGTCTATCCTCTCGCCCTGCGCCCCCCCGCCACTCCCGATACATGGTCAACCGGGGCCACAAGTTCCACCGGTCCAACAACAATCGAATCCGATAGGCCATACTGACCCTCTCTCCCTCCCGCGGAGGCGAGGCCCCCAAGATACCGCTCCAGCGTCTCCCTCACTTTCCTTGTCCTCCGGTCGCCGCCGCTCAACCAGCTCTTTCAGCCGGTCCAGGTCAGCCACTGCCTGCTCCGAACTCACACCCGGCGCCCGCAACGAACCATCCTGATCCTGCTCCGCCGGCGGCCGCAACTCTTTTACCAGGCGCTCTGTGTTCCGCCTGACATGGCTCTTGCACACCTGATGCTCCAGCCCCGGCTCATCCGCCACCTCTTTGAGAGCATCGGCATCATCCGTGACCAACAGCTCTGCCCCCACCGCTTCTTGTAGGACAACTGCTCGCAGTTGTCCTACAACTTTGGGACACACCCCGACGCCAGGGTGTGTCCCCACCACCGGGCTGTGGGATCATTGTGCGTAGCTCTGCGCAGAAAAGCGATGTAATACTGAGCCTCATTCCCCCAACTGGACTTTGGTCTGACCTCCGTAATCAGATTTTGGACTCGGTGCACTCACTTTCTCCGCGAAATTGGTTTGATTTTTCAATCAATCAGCAGCGTCCGGCGCGTAACCCAAAGTGTAAACCAATTATGAACTATCCCGCCACCCGTTAACAAAATCGTAACCGCTTAGCAATGCCAGGTAGAGCTATTCTGTGGTATCCTGAGACACAAGGGGCGATCGGGCTTCCCGTGTTTCGACCCGTCTGGAAGCCTGCCCCTGTCTTTGGGAGGGTTGGCTGACCGTACAATTGCAAGGACAGGAGCTGGGGCATGCTCGACACAACCGGGTGTACGCGCAAGGAGGCAGCGCTGGGCAACCTTTACAGGATCATCGAAGCTATGAATGCTCCATCCAGCCTGGATGAGATACTGGGCCTGATCATCGAGTCCCTGCTACAACTCACCGACGCCGATAGAGGCTGCCTGGTGTTGTTCGATAAGAGTGAGCGGCCAGAAGTGAAAGCAGCCAGGAACTTCGAGCTGCAGAGTTATGAGGCCTTCGCGCTGGAGCCGGGATTTCAGTTAGTGCAGGAAGTTTTGCAAAAGCGTCATCCTCTGATAGCAGGGGGGCCTCGCTCTGAAAGCGACTGCGCCCTGCAGCCATGTTCTGTTGCCTGCCTGCCCGTCAATATCGGTGGCGAAGTGAGTGGGGTGCTCTACCTGGACAGTCGTGAACCGGGGGCGTTCTCGCGGGAAGAACTGCCACTGTTGATGGCATTTGCCGGCCAGGCGGCTATCGCCATCGAAAACAGCCGCCTGCGCGAGAAGTCACTTCAGGCCGACCGTGCCAGATCCGAGCTGGTGGCGTATATCGCACATAAGCTCTCCACGCCACTCACCTCGATCCGGGGCTATGCCGAGATGCTGGAGAAGGGAGTGGCCGGTTCGCTCACGCCAGAGCAGACGACGTTCTTTCGCTCCGTCGTCCGCAACGTGGAGCGGATGCAGGAGCTTATCTCCAAGCTGCAGGATATTTCCAGGATCGAAAGCGGACAACTGCGACTGATGGTACAGCCGACCGCATTTGGGGAAATTCTGGAGCGTGCACTCGGAGTGCTGCGCGGTGAGATCGAAGCCCAGTCTCAGCGGCTGATACTTGAGGTGGCGGCAGAGTTGCCGATGGTGGAGGCCGATCCGGCGCGGCTGGAGCAGATTCTGAACTATCTGCTCGACAATGCCTCTCGCTACACACCCAAGGGAGGGCAGATCACCGTGCGCGCATGGGCACAGGGTGGGCATGTTTATTGCGCCATCACCGATACCGGCATAGGGATCTCCCAGGAGGATCAGGCCCACCTGTTCACCAGATTCTTCCGCTCCCAGAATCCGGTTGTCCGTGAGAAGTTCGGGGTCGGGCTGGGACTATGTATCGCCAGACATCTGGTCGAAATGCAGGGTGGGGCGATATGGGTCGCCAGCCGGGCAGGAGAGGGTACGACCGTCACGTTTACGGTGCCGGTTGCTGTGCCTCTGACTGCTCACTTCTGCTCAGAGTAATTCTGCTCCCCGCGGGTACCTGACGGAAAAGGGTGGCGTCGCCCAACACACGCCCCACGATATTGACCGGGCTATAGGCTCGCGGTCGCTCGTCGGTGCTGACCGGCGTGGGGCCAAAGAAGATGCAGAAGGCATGGCCCACCGGCCAGTAGCCCAGCTCCCCTACTTCGACCTCGGCGCGGGCATCCGTCGCCTGCTCTGCCCTCACGGGGATCTCGAAATAGACTTCGTCTCCCCACACGTTCACCCGCCCGGTGATGGGCAGGGCTTCCCAAATCTGCCGGGCCGTGGGAGTGTCATTGAGTATCGCTTCCACTGTCACCGAAGCGGCGCTGATGGTGATCCGTCGGCTCACTTTTTACCTCCCGCACATCGTAACTATCGGTACAACCATCCTGGGCCTGCGGTAGGACAACTGCGAGCAGTTGTCCTACAAAGCGGCCAGGTCCGACAAAATTGGGATACACCCGATACACGCAGTCATTCAATCAGGGTGGCCTGCCAGAGCACGGGCCAGGTAGCGGACCATCACCGTCCCAGCCTCCTCGGCGGTACGACCAAAAGAGACCACGCCGTCTTCATGCCCCCCCATCGAAAAGATGAGCAGCTCCCTGACCGGCGTCTCCCGGAACAGGCGGCGCACCTCCTCAGCCATTTCCGGGGTGCCGTAGGCCACTTCTTCTCTGGTGACAGGGATGCCCAGGGCTGGGGCGGCTCGCCAGATGTGTGGCGAGTGAACATGGATCACGAAGCGCAGGCTCTCGTCAAGCGCGTAGATTGTGCCGTGGGTAAGCGATTCTGAGGAGGGTGGGATTGGGCCCTCAGCTACCACCAGGTTCTGGTCAGGGTGGCACTCCACCACGATGGAATAGTGCTCTGGCTTCAGCCAGGCCAGGCTGCCGGTCTGCGTACCGCTGATGACGAACCGCCTGCAGTGAGGGGGGGAGTCATAAGGCTCCAGGCGCCGGCTGATGTTACCGTAGCCAAACCCCCAGTAGCGGTCAGGACTCTGGCCGATCAATTGCATCAGATAGAAGATATGGCGCCAGCCGTTGATCTCGCGCAGCTCTCCGGCAGGCAGTGGCGGCGATGGAGTAAATTGCAGATTGAACTTAATCGTACCTTCTATGGACACAGGTTACCCCCTGAGCAGGATGATCCGCAACTCCCAAAGCTACTTTGGGCCAGATTTCCTCAATGTAAGGCAACTACCTGCCCGGTTGGTCTGCCGCTATGCGCTGGTGGCAATCAGCCTCCCCGGGCACGCTGTGCCGGGCATCGGCCTGCGCCGATGCTCCCGGCCGACGCAGGCCTGTGGCGGGGTACGGGCAGGCAAGCCTCGCCTCTACTGTCCGAAACACGTAACCAATGCATCCCTATGCGTCGGTATAAGCAGCATAAGGATGCCGCTCGTACGGTTTTTCGGATAGGGTCCTAGCGCCCGGCCAGGGCCAGTTCCTCCTCAATCACCTGACGTATCACATCCGGCCTGTTACCCACCACCAGGCGGTCGTTGATTTTGAATGTAGGCGTCGCGGAGATACCTGCCTCTGCGGCCGCCTGCATATGTTTAAGCAGTGTCCCGCGATGGCGCTCGGAGTCCCAGCACGCCGCGAATTTGTCCTCATCCAGCCCCACCTCGCGTGCCCGGGTAAGAAAATCGTCTCTTGACGCCGCAGGCTTCTCGAACAGAGCGTGCTGGAACTGGAAGTACAGATTCTGATCGGCTGCACACATGGCAGCTTCAGCAGCCTGTATGGAGCGGGGGCTGGAACTGCTGTAGTAGTGAACGACGTAACGGACTTTACCCGTCGCAACGAATTCCTCCAGAATGTCCGCTTCATGTTCCAGGTTGTATGACCGGCAATGGGAGCAGTTGAAATCGGTGAATTCCATCACCGTTACCGGTGCATCAGGAGAGCCAAGATAGGGGAACCCTTCTTCCGTGAACCCACCGGCGATGCTGTGGTAAATCATTACAGCTTTTTTCTCTTTGTTCCTGTTGCTGACTACCAGTACCGCTGTCACTACTATGGCTACAAGGACAAGGGCCATCCCTCCGAAAAACAAATAACGGTGTGCCATCAGCCCCGACTTGTGCGCTTTTTTCGCCGGTTCACGAGCTACCCTTCTGCGTGATTTGGGCTTACGTTGTGACATTTACACCTCCGACTCGACCGCTCTACTCGCTGCTCTGATGTTAGAGAGCGGAGCCACTATAGGGACCACACACCCTGTCCCCAGGATGAAACGTCTGCCGCCAGTTTGAGCAATGGCGTCTGAAGCCTGCTCGCGCACCTGGTCAGGTGTGCCCCGTACCATTACCTCCCAACGCTCAAGCCCCCCACATACCGCCGCCCTGGTACGGTTCAACGCTTCAGCCAGCGTGGGGCTGGTTTCCCGATCATGCCAGTTGATGACCTGGACAGGATAGTCGGCCAGCAGATCAAACATCACCTCCGTACCATGCAGATGCAGTACGTTCAGCCACAGACCCTGGGCTGCTTCCAGTATGCGCATGTCATAGGGGCGGCCGAAGGCAGCGTACTCCTGCTCGCTGAGCAACCCATATTGGGCGTGCTGGACGGCGTAGAATATTCCGGCGATGCCCGTTTCTCTGGCGGCCAGGATGAAGCGGATGGTGGTCTGGGTGATCGTTTCCAGGCCGGCATGAAAGTCTCTGGGATAGCGGCGCAGGTGCACTAACAGCATATCCGGCCCCACCAGGTTCTTCGCCTGGGCCAGCGGACTGAAGATGGTCTGGATGAAGGGCACTTCTCCGGCCAGACCCTCCGCGATCAGGCGGAGGCAACGAAGCTGTGCCCCAAGTTCCCCCTGCGTTGGGTCGAGCACAGGGAGGTTGTGCCATTCATGAGGAGAACGCACAGGACGGGAGGTGTATTCCCGCGTTCCCTCCGGGTCGCCTGTCCAGCGGTCCTCTGCTCCCCAATCCCGTATACAGAAGCTGCTTGCCGGAGTCACTTTCACAAAGTCGAAGTCATAGCGCTGCTGAAACTCAAGCGTGGCTTTTGCCAGGTCCTCCGGGCGGTAGTCATCGCCGGGGAAATGTCGCCACAGGGCCACCGGCGGGCGGTCCACTGTTTCACCGTTTATGGCGGCTATCAGCCGTTCCGTTTTCTCACTCATGCTCTGCCTCCGGCACGATAAGTTCAAGCTCGCCCAGCACTAATCCCTGCTCTGCGCCATTCCAGGCCACGGACAGGTTAAGACTGTACGGACCTGGTGCTATATCCCCTCTTTGCGTCAGGTCAATCCAGATGGGATCGCGTACGATCTCGCCGGAACGCCATAGATTGAAGGGATAACGGCCTTCCGCCAGCGCACCGGATGTAAACCAGACCTCCTTACCTGCCTGGTCCACCAGCGCAAGAGCACGCATTTGCGCTGGCGGGGCGTTCCTGTCGGCACGCCAGAACAGCGCGATGTTCATAATGCCCGGCAATGCAACCTGCTCTGCCAGCCCGGAGTGTCCAAGGAGAGTGACGCCAGCCTCCGGGATGGCGACCATAGTTTTGTGCGTCATACCCAACTCGTCAGGGGCAGGGTAGCGACGCGGACGTGTAACTTCGATAGAGGCGATGACCACACTGTCCCCGACGATTTGTTTGTTCTCGTCGTAACGTTGCAGACGGTAGCCACCGGCCATGGAGTAAAGGCCAGCGTTAAGCATATACTCTCCTGGTGGTGTACCAGGCAGCACCAGGATATTGTACTCGTCCCACACATACCTGTCGAGCGGCCAGCGGGTTGTCGGCAGGTCGCCGGGGTTCAAGTGATCCTCCTGCCCCCACAGGATGTGGAGCGGGCCTGCCAGATGCACAAAAGACTGGTAGTTTACATCAAGTGGCCTGAGGGCATGCCAGTAGAGGGTCACCGGGAATTTTTCGCCTGCCCGCACCTGCCGTCTGGGCAAGTCATACCCCAGCAGCTCAATCTGGTCACCAAAGTTGGCCCACTGCCTGTGTTGCGCAGCCCAGGCCTGGCCGGGCGGTGAGATATAGCGCATCCAGTCGTCTCGGGGATCTATTATAGCCACTTTCAGAATCATGAAAAGCAAAAGCACTCCCCCTGAGAGGAGATAAAAGCGGTTATCAGGTCTGGTGTAATGTGGGGCAGCATCTGGCATCATTACGAGAGCCAGACATAACACGAGTAAGCCTGCAGCGGATATGATCCAGCCGGCAGTGCGCGGCGGAGTGTCCTCGAAACGCACCAGTACTTCGTGTTTTCCTCGCGTAACCCACACGGTGATAAAACCCTCCGGGCCGGCTATTCTGATCTCGGCCTCTTTCCCATCTATGTAAGCATGCCAGCCGGGGAAGTAAAACGTATAAAGTCGCAGCAGGAAGTTCCTGGGGGTTACGATAAATATCCGGTCGTGAAGTGGGCCATGCTCGATTATCTCCACGCGCGCTCCAGCGGGCAGGGTGGCACGGTTAACTTTGTCCACCACCCCGGGGTTGGTATATGATTCGATCAGTGAGGGCATGGGATTGATCGGGCCCAACGCTGCCTTCACGGGCAGAAAGTCGCCTGTGGACGTTGTCCCCAGCGCCAGGCTTCGTTGTTCCCAGGCAATGATGTCTTGAGGGCTTGTGCCACCGAAATCGGGTGACCAGGGTGGAGGATAGAGAGCAGGCAGCGCCAGCACCAGCACGGCGGCCAGTGCTGCGATCAATAACGGCCGACGCCGCGAGCCATACAAAGTAGAGCCTGCCGCCGCCGTAATCGCCAGCATCAGGTTGGCCGGGCCCATCAGACGCCAGGGGAACTGAAGGTAAGGCATTCCCGGCACCCGCTCCCACACCCTCACCGACACCGGTAGCATCAGGAAGATAAGTGCGGATGCGGCAAGGGTAAAATATCCTGTCGTCTGTGTAATCAGGCGCAACTCAATGTGGGGAGCATCTGGGGCACGATTCTGTATGTCTTCTTTGTGGCCTCTTTCCCGCCAGAGCCTGGCCAGTCCACGCCCAATAATGATGACCGGAGCCGCGAGGGCGAGCAACCATTGGGCCAGTCCCAGGTTGAACCGATAGTGTGGCGCGGTTGCTCCCATATCCATTACCTTTGAGGGGGCAAACAGCTCTGCCGGTGTCAGGAAGTGCCTGTGGAAGTCGAAATGCCCGGGACCGATGACTTCCAGCTTAATGGCGTCTCGTTCAAGCAGAAATGGGAGCCAGAAGAAGGCACTAAGAGAGGCCGCCAGCGCAAAGGAAAGCAACCCCCAACCTGCTCTGGCGCGTCCCGTTCCCCACAGGACTTCCCATACCCAGTACGCGAACAGCAGAGCACCGGCCACCAGGCCGAGCAGGTTGTGACTGAGCACGATCGCGGCAGGGAAAAGCACGCTCCCTGTCAGCGTTGCCCTGCCCCCGGTGCCTCTCAGCAGGCAACACAGGAAGTAGAAGGCGCCGGGCATCAGGCACAGCGCGAAATATTCCGCCAGCGCTCCTCTGGCGTGCGGGTCTATAAACACAACGTATGGAGCGAAAGTGAAGGAAGCGGCCGCTATGATTCCGGCGGCGGGATCGAAAAGCCTGCTCGCCAGGAGGTAGGTGCCGACCGCGGCGACGATGAAGCCGAAAACGAAAACAGCCTTGACCCCGTCCACAATGTCCAGGCCGGGGAGCAGGGCGAACAGGTTCGCCAGGTAGTAAGTCAGCGGCGCGTAGTAGTTAAAGATCGGGTAGCCGTAGCCGAAATAGAAATCCGGTGCCCAGCGTGGATACCAGGCACCGCCACGGATAGCATGGCCAAGTTCAGCAGCCCTGTAGATATGAAGCTCGGCGTCGGTTTGGTGAGGAAGCCCCGGGCGGGTCAGAAAAGGCAGAGCCGCGACTATGGCCAGGCCCAATACCACAGCGAAGGGCACGAACGGCTCAAGTCGCCGGCGTCTTCTCAGACGTGCCAGGAGAAGTCCGGGGTCACAGCCAGGGTGCTTCACAGGTTCTGTGCCACGAGTTGGGGGATTTGTTCGGGGTGCCCGGCGACCCTTACACCGGCTGCTTCAAGGGCTGCGATTTTTTCGGCAGCCGTTCCGGCACCGCCTTCGATGATGGCGCCGGCGTGCCCCATCCGTTTGCCGGGTGGCGCGCTCCGTCCGGCAATGAAGGCGGTGACCGGCTTGCTCATCCGCGTGGCGATGAATTGGGCTGCCAGCTCCTCGTCATTGCCACCGATCTCACCGATCAGAACCACGTGCCTGGTCAGTGGGTCGTTCTCAAACAGCTCCAGGACGTCTACAAAGTTCGTGCCGATAATCGGATCTCCTCCGATACCAACACAGGTGGTCTGGCCGATTCCCTGGACTGTGAGGGCATAGACGATCTCATAAGTCAGTGTACCTGAGCGGGAGACAACGCCCACCGGGCCAGGGGTCGCAATGTGGCCGGGCATGATACCCACCCTGGCCTGGCCAGGGGTCAGGAGGCCGGGACAGTTGGGGCCTATCAGCCGTGTCCCCTTTTGCTTCAGGTAAGTATAGACACGGATCATATCCAGAGCAGGGATGCCCTCGGTGATACAGACGACAAGAGGGACACCTGCATCGGCTGCCTCAAGGATGGCATCTGGAGCGAAGCGCGCCGGGACATAGACGACGGAAGCATTGGCTCCTGTGTGCGCAACGGCCTCGCTGACGGTATCGAATACCGGCACTCTGCCATCGCATGCCCATTGTCCCCCCTTGCCAGGTGTGACGCCGGCCACCACCTGTGTGCCATATTCAAGCATCTGACGGGTATGGAATTCTCCCTCGCGCCCGGTAATGCCCTGTACCAACAGGCGCGTGCTTCTATCTACCAGGATCGCCATCTCTACGCTCCCATCTCTCCCCTGGCCGCAGCGACCGCTTTACGGGCTGCCTCTTCAAGTGTCAGCGCTGTGGTCAGGCGGTATCCAGAAGCCCTCAGAATCTTGCGCCCCTCCTGCTCGTTTGTTCCCACCAGACGTGCTACCAGCGGCACATCCGGCCGCACCTCTTCGAGCGCGGCTACGATCCCTCTGGCGACTTCGTCGCAGCGCGTGATGCCGCCGAAGATATTGAACAGCACGGCCCGGACTCTGGCATCGGCCAGGATCAGGCGCAGGGCGGTTGCCACACGTTCTGCCCTGGCTCCGCCACCGATGTCCAGGAAATTGGCCGGAGCACCGCCAAAGTGTTTGATTATGTCCATCGTCGCCATCGCCAGCCCGGCCCCGTTGACCATACAGCCTATCTCACCGTCGAGTTGGACATAGCTCAAACCGGCCTGGCGTGCCTGACGCTCGGCGGGGGTTTCCTCGTCCACGTCACGCCAGCTTTCCAGGTCGGGGTGGCGGAACAGGGCGTTGTCGTCCAGGACCATTTTACCATCCAGTGCCAACAACTCGCCGCTCTCCGTCACGGCCAGCGGGTTGATCTCAGCCAGTGAGGCATCGCAGGCAACAAAAGCTTCGTACAGACCACGTGCGATTTTGCAGAAGGCGCGCAAGTGCTCACCGCCCAGCCCTATGCCCTTGCCCAGGGTCAGGGCGTGATAATCCCGCAATCCCAGGAAAGGGTTGAGGGGGGTTTTGTGGATCGCCTGGGGGTTGTTCCGGGCGGTCTCTTCGATTTCGATACCTCCCTCGGAGGAAGCGATCATCACCGGCTGCCTGCCGGCACGATCAATGACCAGCCCCAGATAGAGTTCGGAGCGGATGGTTACTGCCCGATCCACCAGGACTTTGCGCACGGGAAGGCCCTTTATGCGGAGGGAGAATATCGCTTCCGCTGCCTTTGTGATCCCGGCGGGGTTTTGAACCAGTTTAATGCCACCGGCCTTGCCACGCCCGCCGACCAGTACCTGAGCCTTGATGACAACGGGGTAGCCCAGCTCATTGGCCGCCTGAGATACTTCATCGGGGGTGGTAGCGATTCTCCCCTGGGGGATCGGCACCCCATGCGCAGCGAAGATCTGCTTGGACTGGTATTCGTGTAGTTTCACGGTCTGTGCCTCAGAGGTTGATTTTGACGCCGTGCAGATTATACCACAGTGCCAATGCAAGCCAAATTCGGGTTGTAGGACAACTGCTCGCAGTTGTCCTACAACTTGATGCCGCCCGATTGAAAGCGGCCTCTTTGGGCGCTCCGCGCTGCACGTCAGCGCATAGCAGGTGTGCAGCGCGCTGCGCCCCTACATTCGGCGTCAGGCAACCGATTTTTTTGAGGCAGCCCAGACAGACGAGAAGGGTGCTGGTGGAGGCCGACAGCCGGCACGAATTGCCCCGGGGGAGGACGATTCCAATCGGCCTGATGGCGAGAGACTCCCGTCCACTTCAGCCGGTTGGCCGGCTTTCACCCGGGCCTGGATTTGCTGGCCTGGGGTTGGCTTCCAGGTATATGTCCAGTAACGAGTGAGTTTCCGGATGATCTATATGGATAACGTCCTCGTACTCACCTGCCGGCGGGGGTGGCTCGTAGCGTACCGGGCGGCGCACACCGAACAGCTCGAAGAAGCGTGTGATGCCAACCAACAGCATATAACGGTACCCCTGCATCTTTAGCGACTGCCATTCGACGATAGAGGCCATCGTACCTTGCACCTGCGCCTTCTGGCGCACGATGCGGTGGATTTGGGCTGGCGTGCGGTAACCGATTGGCGAAAGCAACAATAGATGGGCTGCCAGTGACAGGATACACAATGAGAGCAGGGCCGCCCATCCGCCCTCATGCCATTTCCCGACGATCTGTCCGACAAACACGGTCGCTCCCAGTACCGCTGCCAGTGTGGCTCCCGCCGCGCCCCATTTCCGGGCACGGCCGATATAGTTTCGCATGACATGTTGCCGGATGGCCATCCCCATCACGGTGATCGGCAGGAAGACGCCCACACCGTAGAATGGCACGGCCAGTGTTGTGCGTCCGCCAACAAGCAACATAATCAGCAGGGCCACAATATAAGCGGCTGTGACGGAACGGGTGAATGTGCCTTTAGGATTGCGGTAAACGACGATCTCGGGGATTTCACCGATTGCGACATCGCGCCAGGCTGTGGCCTGAATATCCTGAAATGCTGTCATCGAAGCAGCCGCCAGCAGTGCCACGGCCAGAATCTGATAGGCCCAGAACAGAATATCGCCACCCTGGAACTGGCGGAAGCCAATGTAGGCCAGATTGCCGACCAACGTACGTCCTGCCGTGCCATCGAAGACGTTAAAGCGGAGGGAGAAATAGGTCAGGAACAGCGTCGTCAGGCCACCATAGAATAGAAATGCTGTCTGCACGAACCGCCCGACGCCTGATTTGCCGCTGTAGAAATTCCACAGCCAGTTCAGGCGGGGGAAGCGCCGCTTGCCCCACTTGACAATTTCGGCATCATCATTTATCACGAACTGGATACCGTTGGACATGGCCTCCAGGCCGGTCAGCGCGACCATCCCTTTCATCGAGGCTGTGAGCAGGTGTCTCAGGGCTTCACCAAGTGAAACCTGGGGCGGCTCCTCCAGCACGGGCGCAGGCGGAACATGTTTGATGGAAGCAATGACCAGCCCCACAGCCATAGTCAGCGTCAACATCGCGAAAATTCCCAGCAGTGTAAAGACCACCTGCGCGGACTCCCCCCGTCCGCGGATGGTGATATACCAGGTCGCAGTAGCCAGCGCTGCTCCAATGAGAAAGTGCAGTAACCGACTCTTGCCGTACAGGCCCAGGATCGAGAGCAACTGGTCACCGCCGGAAAGCGCTGATACCACGATGGTAAGCACATAGTCCTGGATAAGTACTACGGCCACGATCAGGCTGAGTGTAGGCCAGAGATAGCGCATGGAAGCGGTGTACGACCCGCCGCCTTCGTTGAAGACGCCCAGCGAATACATATAGAGAGCGCCGAAGACGAAGTTGGCGAACGCCACCACCGCCACGGCAATGTAAGCGTACTTTTGCAGGCCGTAAGGATGCAGCGCGTGCATCATCTCACCGGTGGCATAGAAGTATGAGGTGAAATAGTCCACCCCGAACAGGGCTAATGCGGCCAGCAGGCCGATCTGCCCTGCACCATGCACGTGTACGTCTTCCTCGCGCTCGCGCGGGGCGGCTTTGTAAGCCAGAAAAACGATCACAACCAACAGAACTATCGAGAACAACATATTCGTACCTCACCTGGTCAGGGAGCAGTTTGGACCCTTGCCCTCTAACCTATCCCCCAAATGCCTCCTCGATCATCTTCAGTTCCAGCAAGAGATGCTTGCGCGTGGAAGGGCTTAACCGCGTATCCTGCGCGACTTTGGCCTGCTCTTCACGCATAGCCTGCACAACGAAGGCCGGGACGAACATAATGCGACCGGCTGGTATGATGCGCATCTCACGCAGTCTGATGTCAAGCCTCTGGTCGTCGAAAAAGGGGAGGCTCAAACTCAGGCCACGGTTCAAACTCTGTGCCGCTGCTCGCTCCCTTACCTTACGGATAATTTCCCGTGTATGGTAGCGTGCCAGTGCTCTCCCCTGATTGATTAACTGGCCCAACATACCGTACCGTTTCTTTTGGTATTCCTTATCTGCTACAATGTACGGCGCGACGGCCACGGCTGCATGGAGTACAGCGACAAAATGCTGCATAGAGGCGATTAATGACTCCGCCTCTTCCACCGAACCAACCAGCAGGCGATCTTCCTCGTCGAAGGCCACCCACTGGGGCAGGTAGAAGCGACGCGCAGCGGGCACGTAGGGCACCTGTAGCTCACCCCGTCCTTCTTCGGCTATTTCTTCTTCGATGACCGCATCCGTAGCTTCCATAAGAGCTGAACCTGGTTCCGCGCTACCGCTTACAGGGATAGTGGGAATCTCCTCATCCACATCAGGTACATAGGTGACAGAACGGCCAGATGGAAGCATCTTGTGCACCATATATGTGGCCGTGGCATGCTGGATCAGCCCGGCAGCCATCGCTACCGCCTGCTCCGGCGACTGCATCAGCACGTTCAACCTGCGTCTGAATACCTCGCCAGGGCTGACACGGGAAAGGCGCTTCGTAAGGCCGCTTACCACCTGCTCGCGGGCTGGAGGCGGCACAGTGATGCTCTGTGTTGCCCCACCTTCGGATATGAGCGCTACCTCGTCAGGCAGCATGAAGCGGACCTGAGGCTTTAACGATACGATCGCCTCTGCCACCAGACGACCCTGTGTTTCGCAAAAGCGCTGCACAACCGGGGGTTGCGCGTCAAATATAGAACATCTTGCCTCGTATTCCTCTCGCACGTAACCGGCAATTCCCGTAATATCGGCAACAACTGGCTTTTCGCTCATTTCTATAACCTGTGCATACGTAAACAAAAGCCTACCCAGTGGGGCAGGCTTCACAATCTGCACAATGATGGCTAAACCGGAAAAATCAGCCGTCCAGCTATCCGGCTCGTACCATCAGCGACTCCGCTCGTTGGCCTGAAGCGCGGCTCAACCGGCCCATATTCTAGCTTGATCTGCCATTCTGTCAAGTCTGCCGGCGCTGGGTGATTGTTCAACTGCCAATGAAACTGGTGTATAATCAGGGGTGAAAGCCAATGACTTTTCAAATATGGGACACAGTAGAGACTTCAGCCGGATTTTCTGCCTTAATGTTTGACTCCCGGGTGTTATCAGCAAGGTTGGACATTGATTTCTGGAGGGAGATGCGGTTACTTTTCAAGCTGCCAAAAGTGGAACCTGAGGGTTTCCAGCCTCTTGAGGTTTGCCCTCATCCAGGGTGTAATGGAAAGCATTTCAAACTGCTCCAGGAAGTGCCTCGGCCTTTGCGGGACACTCAGTACAGCGAAGTCTGGGCGCGGCGGTATCGGTGTGTCAGATGCGGCCGTACCTTTCGCGTCTATCCGGCCGGCGTGTGCCGGGAACACTTTTCTCAACGGGTGAAGGGGCTGGCACCTGTTGGGGCTGAGTTACGGGGCCGTATCTCTGCTGCTGGAAGCGCCGGGGGTTTTTATGAGCAAGACAAGGGATGGTTCATTTTCTCCTGGGAATTGGTTTACACTTTGGGCTGCCTCAAAAAATCGGCTGCCTGCAGTACAGCCTATAGGGCCACAGGCCTTTGGTCGGCCTGCGCCGACCGGCACGTCGGCGTAGGCCGACGTGCGGCGCGAAGCGCCCAAAGAGGCCGATTCCAATCGGGCAGCATCCGGTGCATAGCTCGGAGTGTCAACCAATTATTAACCATCCCCCGGTTGACCAGGTATCGGGAGTGGCGGGGAGCGCAGGGCGAGAGGATAGATGGGACCAACAATGTCGTAGAGGTGATCGTCAACAATGTACCGCTGTACTTTGGCAGGATCGGGGCGGTTAATCACGTCATCGTAACGTTGCAGAGCGAAGTAAAACGTTTGCTTCAGGCGAAAGAGGTTTTCTAGCCAGGCTTCCGGGTCGCTCTCGTCGGGGATGAACGTATGCATGGCGATAAACGCCCGGCGCATCAAGACCTGCGCCAACGCCTCCAGGTTATCCACTCTGACGGTGCGCGCCAGTTCCGCAAACATATCGCCGAACATGGCCGGATGATAGGGTGGTTCCGCCCCGCAGGCATACACCTGGCGGAAGATAAAAGCGTCGTGGTAGATGCTGCACTCCGTAGGGGATTCGGTACGGGTCTCCTGGGGATGGAAGTGGCGGAAGACCGGCTTCATCTGGCGGTCGGCGGCGCGGTGGCAAATCCACCCCAGGACAAAGGCCAGCTTCGGCTCAAGATGATCTTCCGGCGCGCGTTGCTCCCAACGGGCGCGGAACGTTTCCAGCAGGCCCGGAATCCAGCGATCGCCGGAGCGAGTCATACAACCCAGATGCGCCATATCCAGATGCTCGCCCGCCGCGAGTTTGAAGGCCGGACAGATGGTGTCCGCAGCACGGAGCAGGCGGATGCCGTCATCCACAACCGCGGTATGGGTGATATTCTCAGACATTGAAACAACTCACATCCTCCGTATATCCTCCACCGTTACCCGTGTGTGGATCAGGCGGTATTTTTTGCGCAGGTCATCGTACATATCGCGCACGACGGCCTCGCTCCCCACAAAGCCGCATTTGATGCAGTAGAATTCGCCATCCCACATCAGCACCACGTCGTTTTCACGCGAAAAACAGACCGGGCAACGCATCAGCACTTTTGGACGCTCAGGCATGTCCGCATCTCCTCTCCGACCTTGACAGTCTTTTCCAGTGTCAATGTGTAGTATGGATTGAACAGGTAACCCTCAATCGCCTGCCCCAGCGCAGCCGGCCCATCGAGCGGCTCCAGACTGACGCGCGTGTGGACCTGAGGAATGGTCGCGCTCACGACACAGGCATTCCCGGTCCGGATGGTGCGGCTGCGATAGGCGTAGACCAGGCTCTGAGATGTATCGCCCTCCACGGCAAGCGTGATGCCGTGCATATTCTCCGGGTATTCGGTCACCCCGTAACAGCCCTTCAGATATTCCTCCATCTGCAAGGCCACGCCAGGGTCCGAGGCTCCCACCAGGCGACGCTCGATCAGGATGTTGCCCCGGCCGACGAAGTGATAGGTCGTCTCAATGGCTGCGGTCAGGCCACTCTGGAAGGTGATTTCGGCCGGCGTCAGGCGCACGTGAGTGCCCCCGGCGTCGCGCGTCACTGCGGCGACGCGCGTGCGGTGCGCGCACAGGTCCACCGTCTCGCCCTGGAACGTCACCCTCAACGTTGTGCGGGCGCCGTCGGCAAAATGATGGGCGAAGCCGGAGCGGTATTGCGAATGGATGATGTAGGGGTAAGAGCCGTAGATCAGGTGAGGGGTGTCCGGCCCGGTCACGCAGGCGAACTGTCCGACGTAGGGGCGCAGGTCTCCGATGGAACCGCCCTGGGCAGCGTCCACCGTCACGCGGAAGTAGGGGTCCACGTACCAGAAGTAGTGCTTGCCGGAGCCATAGAGCACATCCTTGGCCAGCGCGACCTGCGGCCTGCCGATCGGCACGTGCTGACGGTACCAGGCAGCGAATTCGCTCATCGTCATGTCCACAACCTGACCCTGGTCGCGCAGCCCGGCAAAATAGGCCAGAAAGTCGCGGTAGAGCTTTTTGGAGAGTTCCTCCGGGTCGGGGACGTTGTGATTGGGCGCCAGCCATCCCGCGCCGACGAAGATGTGGCAGTAAGAGTAGCCGCCGTTGAAGTCCTCCTGGTAACGGTGCTGATCAACCAGGTTGAACATGTAGGGGGCATCCGTTCCGCGGTAAGCCAGGGCGCGCTGGACGTTGCCGGGATGGGTGGCGAAAAAGTCGTTGCGCCCCTCGTAGGAGAGCACAAGGTCGCGCGTCAGGTGTGGCACGGCGACGATGCCGGCCCAATCGTCCTCATCCAGCGCCGGGCGCAGGGAGTGCGTCTTCGAGGGATACCAGGGTCCCCAGGGCATCCCTTCGTTGAACAGATACCACGAGTCGTTGCAGCCGTGAAAGACGCGCACGCCCTCCTCAAAACAGCCGGCGACGGCGACCTGCACCGAGGGGCACAGTTCTTTGAGCAACCCCATCGATCCGGCATCGAAGTGGTACGAGCCGACGGAGACCGGGTCGTAACCGAAGAGGTTGCGGAAACGGCTCAGCGCGATCTCAAAGATACGCCGCTGCTGATCCGGCGGATAGAGCCAGATAAAAACCTCACGGCTGCCGATCTCCCGCTCGAACTCCGGCCCACCGAAGCCGACGAACCAGATGCCGATCTCGTCGCCGTATTTTTCAGCGTAGCGCTTGAAGCTGGCGACAGTTTCGTCATCGTACATGGACTCCAGGTCAATCAACAGGGTGACCTTGAGTCCCAACTCGTGCGCGGTGTCTTGCTGAAAGGTGAACAGGTGACGGTGTTGCCCTCGCGCGGGGCGGTGCAACAGGTTCAGGATCATCGCATACCTCCGATATATTCGATGAATAGCTCCGGCTGCATCAACGCTCAATCTCTATCCATACAGGGCCTGTACTGCCGGTACAGTCCACAGCATAGAACCCATCGCCGGCCGTCGGGGCGACCGGTTCGCCGTTCACGCGCACCGTCGCGGGGGTATGCTCCGACACCCAGGCGAACCGTCCGCCTTCCCGCAGCATCACCAGGGTGCTCCGGGCGCCGTTGTGCTGCGCGGCAATGGTGGCGGGGGAGATGTATTTGTCCACCAGCCCAAGCGGGGTATGTGGACCGGCGACAGGCGCGATCACGTACAGGGCGTGCCCTCCGGCATCCAACGCCAGGGACAGGCGTTCGTCGCCGTTGACGACCCGCGCCCGGCGGCTGAAATGCTCGTAGATGACGAACCGCTCGCCGGGCAGCCCCGGCACGTCGCGCGGACCGATCGTGCCGGCCACCGGCTTTTGATGCTGGTGGATGTTGAAGGCCGCCACAACTCCCGCTCCCTGGCAGCGGTTCCATATCTTCAGTGGGATGGGTTCTTCCGCCGGATTGCGCAGTAAACAATCTTCGGTGGGCAGGCCGGGTTGCTCGCAGCGCAGGACGCGGCCATCGGAGAGGATGAGCGGCCACAGCGCCGCCGGATCGGTCGCGCCGATGGGGTCGCTGACGTAGACCGGGCCTCCGCTCACGGCGCGCAGGAGGGCATGGCGCGTGGCGTCCGGATGGCGCGTCCACCACATGTCGAAATCCAGCCACATCATCGCGCCGTGATAGTAAGCGTTGTAAGCATTCTGCAGCGCGTGCTGGATAAAGCCATCCTCGCGTTTGGGGTAAAAATCGTCGCTGTTGCGCGTCAGCGGCGAGATGGGACGGTGCCACAGGTTCTCGCCGGGCATCCCCATGCAGTTAATCATCCGGTTGCCGAAGTGGCGGGCCACCGAAGTTTCCAGCGCGGCATGGGTGCCGGCGGCAGCCCTGCCAATTGCCAACTCGTTGCGATAAAGTAACGCCAGGCAGCCTTGATGGTCCACCTTGACAAAGTCAACGCCCTGCTGCGCCAATCGTCCGTGCCAGCCATCCCAGAAACGCAGGCCTTTCTCCGCTTCTGGCGAGGGGATCAGTTTGCCGCTGTTGGTCTTGTAGAGTGCATCTCGCATCTCCTGAGCCAGCGGGCTGGTGGGGTGAATGCCGTTCCAGTAGCCGTTGATGGTGTGCCAGACGCCGACCCAGCGCAGGCCATGCTCTGTTTTCAACTGCCGGATGACCGGCGCCAGCCCACGCGGGAATTTTTCGGGATGTGCGTCGAAGGAGCGCAGGTAGCGCGGCGCGACCTCGTCCAGCCAGCCATCGTCGAAGATGAACCAGCGCACGGGGAGGCCGAGCCGGTTGAACTCGCGCGCCTTGTCCAGGATTTTATCGGCGCTGATGTCGTGATAGAAAGCGTCCCAACTGCACCAGCCCAGGTAGTCGAACAGTTCGGGGTACGGGCGCTGCTCGCGGGTGCGCGGGGGTTTACCCAACGCCGCAAGGCCCCCCAGTACGGTCTGCCGGGGCAGCGCGAAGGGATCGCTCCCGCTGGCCAGCACGCATGCCACGGCCTCACAGTTGGTATATCCCCCATCGCAGGCCGCAAGGGCGATGTGCAGACCCTGCGCGTCTCCACACAGCGTGGCCCTGAAGATGTCGCCGCAGACGGGCAGCAGGTGATGATAGGCCGCTCCGTCGCTCCACAGGAGCGACTGGGTGCCCAGTGGGAGCGCGCGGATGTCGGCCCCGAAGTGCGGCGCAGTCCACCAGGGGCTGTAGAGGTAGTTGGCCAGCAGGCCGGTCACGTGGCCCACCCCGGCCACGTGGAGCACAAGACCGTCCTCGGCGGCCAGACAGATGGGGCGCTCGCCGATGTTTTCGCCCCGATGAGAGATGATACGTATGCCCATCGCCAGCCATGACGCGTGGCATTGGAGTTCGAGCGTCAATGTGACGGTGTTCTCGACGTCCCCGTACTCGACCCGGTAGCGGGTGCAGCCGTCCTCCGCCTCGTCAACCGACATCGTGTGCGGTGTGACTGCGATCTCGCCGCCGTCCGATCTCAGAACAGGTCGTATTCCCTCAAGGATGGGGGCGCCATTCCAGAAAACATGCAGGTTGTCTTCGCGCAGTTCTACGCTGTACATATCATCCTCCCTTTGCACACCACTTTTCCAGCTCACGCAATACCCCTTCCGCAGCCTGGCGTGAAGGGGCTCCGGATACTTCCAGGAACAGGCCGTGCGGATCGAGCGTTTCCATAACCTGGGGGAGTTCCGCAAAGTCGCAGATCACCTGGACCCCCTTGCCGGCGGCCTGGATGCGCCGGTAGACGTCTACCCACTTGTGGTACCCTTCGTTGCCCGCACCGAAGACGAACTGGATGGCATGGAGTTCGGGAATTTCCAGCAGCGAATCGAGGTGACGCAATGCACCGGGGCCATCCAGGTGATAGATCGAGCGGTCGAGATAACGACATTCATTGACGATGCCCGGCAGGAATATGTCGTCGAACATCTGTTTGCCGATCATGATCGAAAAGTCGTTCGAGACCACGTAATACTTGCCGTCATGGAGGAGCGGGAGCCAGGTGGTGATGGGCTGGCCGGCGGCGCGGAGTTTTTCATAGAAGGTCTCGTAGACGGCGAAGTAATCCGCTTCCAGGCGTCCAAGCAGGGTTTTGACCTCTTCGGGATGAAGGATCATGTCCATAGCCAGGTTTTGGGGGTCGCGGAGAGCGGCGATACAATCGCCGCCGGGGTGCCAGTCGGTCATACCGACGATGAATTTGTCTTTGCCGACTTCAAGCAGGGCATCGGTCATCTCATGAAGTTTCCGCAAATAAGGGCTGTCCCAGTTCAACCGAAGATGATCGGCCTGGGACCAATCGTGGAGGACGGGTTCGCTCCAACTGGTACCGTAGTCGCCAAAGTGGAGCGGGCAGCCATAGAAGGAGGCAAAGACGTCCGGCCCCAGGTTGGGATAGGCCACCGGCAGGGTGTCGCCGACGAACTCGCGGTTGGAGAGAGTCGCCAAAGCCAGTCGGGCCTGGTATTCGGCATCGAGCCAGCGCTCTTCGGCCGTGGAGTGGTGGGACTCTGGAAGAGGAACGCGCATGTCAGGGGGCTTCTCCAGCCAAAACATGGTCACCGGTCGGTCAATCAGTTCGCGCTCCCAGAAGGCCTCAATGCGCTGTCTGGATTGTTCATAATCTGGTTTTAAGTCGAACATCTCAGCTACCGAGTCAAATATTCGTGCCCAAGCACCAGGAAGACGCTCGCCGTCCAGGTGTACGCCCGGTCGCGCAGGCCGCTACCGGTGAGCGCATCATAATTTTCGGCCATGCCGCTCCGCGCAGCCATGTCGCAGAACTTGCGGGCCAATTCCCGCGCCAGCCCATCCTCTCCGCTCCCGGTCAGTCCATGCAGGATGAGCATCGTCGAGGGCGCCCAGATCGGCCCGCGCCAGTAGCCGTCCGGTTCGTACAACGGACTCTGCGGGCTTTCGGTCGCCAGTCCATGCGCGGTGATGAAACGGCCGGGCCGGGTCAGTCCGCGTATGAGCGCAGCGCGCACATCCTCCGGCAGCCGCCTGCCCAGGACAAGCGGGAGGAAGTTGAACAGGCTGTCGCCGCCTTCGTAAGTGGCGTGGTCTCCAGAGCGCATGGCGACGAAGCGGTCGCCACGCCAGAAATGGGCGAGCATCCGGTCGAGCAGTCCATCGGCGCGCTCGCGCCAGGTGTGGGCCTCCGTCTCCTTCCCAAGCCGCGCGGCGATCTCGGCCAGCACATCCATCTGGATGACCAGGAAAGCGCACAGGTCGGCGCTTTCGAGCGGTGGGCCGGCCAGGAAGGGCGTGGCGTTGTCCCAGCCCGAATCGTTGCCGTGGTTGTACTGGGGAACGCCGTCACCGTCATCGTCGCGGAAGGTGAGCCACCAATCGGTCCAGCGGGCCAGCGGCATATAGATTTCACGCAGGTGTTCGGTGGTGATCCGGTCGGTATATTCCATCATCCGGCGCAGCGTCCAGCCGTGCACCGGCGGTTTGCAAAAGTTCCAGATCATCGCCCGATCATTGGCACAGTCCGGGAGAGCGCCATCAGCGTCCTGCAGGTCGAACATGACCATCAGTTGATCCCACGCCAGGTCAGGATTCTGGCGGACCAGCGCCAGCGCGTTGAAGCAGTGGTCCCAGCTCCACACATTGGTCATCCAGTTCTTGGACATATACATTGCCGGCCGGCGCAGGTGACCAACCGGTGCGACGACGCATGACCAGTTGATGTAAGCAGCCAGTTCACGCGCCGCAGCGTACTCTGGAGGCAGTGCGGGCGTCATTTCCAGCCACTTTCCGAACTCGGCCTCCACTGCGCGACGGCATGCGGTAAAGTCGTCAGCATAGCCGCGGGGATGCCAGGAGCTGGCGAATTCCTCGATGGCCGCTTCGCACACGCCGCCCTCGGGCAGCAGGTCGGCGACGACGTGGGCGGCTTTGGTGCCCTGCCAGGGCGCATCCACAGACCACTGCCCCCTCAGCGGCGTGAGCATCAGGTTGGTGCCCAGCGTGGCACAATTGACCTGCCAGCGATTATCCGCAGTGGGGAAGGCATAATCGAACATCCCCGACCGGGGCCAGGCAAGCCGCGCGCCGACGCCCTCTCCGCGCAGACGGATGACGTTCGGCTCCGGCAGGCAGATTTCGAGCCGCCCCATCTCGCTTTCGAGCGTCAGGCAGGTGGGTGTGGCACAGGTACGGCAGGGGACCGGGTGACCGTCGGCGAGCAGTTCTACGCGGGCAATCTGCCCGAATGCCTCGCAGTTGATCGCACCGCCGCGGACAGAGCGGAGAGACAGGCCACCATCGAATTGCGAAAACGCCAGATATGAGCCATAGCGGCTAAAAGGTACGGTTCGGAGAGCCAGGCTCATTATTCACCCCCTCGTCTAAATATTGAAGTTCTGCCTGTGCTCCCAGGTGATTGATGTCGAGCGCCAACACCTGCTCGAAGGCGCGCCGGGCCTCGGCAAGTTGCCCCAGCCCCAGGTGGGCCAGGCCGATCAGATAAGCGCACTCAATGCGAACCAGCTTTTCCGCGTCATCGTTGAAGGGCAGGAAGTTGGGCAATGAGGTGGCAAAGCCTCCTTCCGCCCTGGCAGAAGCGCGGGCAAGCAATTCCTCCAGTTTCTGTCGGGCGGTGGCCTCGTCACCCAACTTTTTCAGCGCCATGGCCTGGTAGTAAGGCAGCGCGGGCAGGTACATCAGCGACCACGTGTCGGCACTGGCCTGTGCCACTTCCTGGAACGCTTCCCGTGCAGCCTGGTGGTTGCCGATCATTTCCAGCGCCAGGCCGGCGTAATAACGGGAGGGCAAATCGGATGCCGGATGCCATCTGCCCACACCCAGGTTTTCGGGAAAGCGTCGGGCAGCCTCAAAGTGAGCCAGCGCCACTTCTCCCTGCCCTGCGGCCAGAGCTTCCCTTCCCAGGAGCAGATGAGCCATAGCATATTGGTTGGCAATGGCGTCTTCACCACCTTCCCACGGCAAGAAGCGACGCGCCGTGAGCAGGTCAAGTGCCTTCTGAGGCTGCCCCAGTTGGTTGTAAAGCGTGACCCGCTCCAGGTACAGCGCGTCCCTTTGCTCCACCAGGTCAAGCCGCTCCTCCAAATGCGCCAGACGCTCAGCCGGCGGAACGCCCAGGCGCTTGAGCAGCAGGTCGAATTCGTAGAACAGCCGGACGTCCCCGGGCGCACAGGCCAGCGCGCGCAAGTAACATTCCCTGGCCCGTCCCATGTCTCGACGTACATTATAATATGCCAGGCCAAGATTGCGCCAGGGGATTGAGAAGTCAGGATCAAGCCAGCAAGCGTCTTCCCATTGCCGGATCGCTTCCTCGTACTGTCTCTTGTCGTACAACAAGTTGCCCAGGTAGTACGCCGCTCTGGCATCCTGAGGATTGGTCGCTCTGACGTGTCGCAGCACTTCCATTTCGTGCAGGCGAGACGGAAAGCAATAATCGGGGGGCATTTCCGCCGCCCGACGGTAAAGCTCCTGTCCCCTCTCGTCCTGTCCCTCCCGGAAGGCAAAATACCCCAGCGCGTACAGGAGCATCGGATAGGTCGCTCCTGCCTCTTCGACCAGACGAGAGAGCAGCCCTTCGGCTTCGCGCCACAGTCCGGCATCCGCGTAGTCAAAAGCGATGTCCAGATAGTTCTGCGGCTCGCCACGCATCAGCCTGGTCAGCTCGCGCTGCAGGCGCTCTGCCTCAGCGACCTGGTTCTGCTCCTGCGCGACCAGTAGCAGTTCGTTGCGCGCCCAGAAGTCAAGCGGGTCAAGGGCGACCGTCTCGCGGGCAACAGCCGCAGCCTCATCATACTGGCCCAACCGGCGCAGGACGGCGGCCCGGAGGTTGCGTGCTTTCAGGTTGGCACTGTTCGTGGAAAGAGAGCGCTCGAGGTGCTCCAGCGCAGCCGCCCAGTCCTGACGCAGACAGGCTATCTCCGCCAGTGCATAGTAACCGGCAGTCTGCCAGGCATAATTCCATGTGGCCTTATAGAATGCGCTGTATGCTTCATCGAAGCGGCCCTGATACTTGAGTGTCAGCCCCAGATTGTAATATGGCTCACCGTCGTATGGGTTCGGATTCCAGCGGGTGAGCGTCTGGATGGCGGTTCTGAAATGCCGTTCGGCTGCTGCGAACTCGCCTCTCCCCAGGAGCAGCCGACCCAGCGCGTTATTGGTACGCGCATCGCCCGGACTCCGGCGCAGCGCTTCCTGCCAGTACAGTTCGGGGTCGAGCGTGGGGTGGCGGTATTGCTCCACATGGAGGCCGGTGAGGTAGAGTTCCTCCACGCTCTCGATCTCCTGAGGCGGGGGTGGCGGGGTGGCAGGTTGTGGCAATGGCTGTTCCCGGCGCGGCTCAGGTGTGTAACGGAGGATTTCGCGCCCGGCGGCGGAATAGACACACAACGTCAGCTCCGTTTCCGCCGTCCCTTCCGGCAACTCGACCTCCGCGGTAAACGCGGCGCCGGGGGCAAGGTCCGTCAGACGCTCGTACAGGGTCTGGCCGGCAGCGGTCAGGCTGACGCGGGCGCCGGGCAGGACTTCGGTGGCATAGACACCGAGTGTGGCCCGACGGCCATCGAGTTCAAGGTTGAGTGCCACCCGGGTATTGGCATTTTTGGCCGGCCCGATGCTCTGGAAAGGATACCAGAACTGGCTGAAACTCCGGGCCTCGTACGGTTGCAGCCAGGAAAAGTCGGGCTGGTTATCGGTGTAGACGCCCGCCATCAGCTCGGCGTATGGCCCATCGCTGTCGGTCAGGTGGCGCTCCCAGCTCCGGGCAAAATCGGTCGTCCCCCAGGTGAAAAGCTTTTTGCCGGGGGAAATGTGGTGGTTGGCGACATGGATCACGTCCGCCCGCCGTCCGTGGTCGTAGCCGCCGAAGAAATCGTAGCGCGAGTCGCCGGCAAAGTAAGAGGTGGCATAGGGAGAATTGCGATGCCAGCGAATATCCACGCCCTGGCCAAAATCCACCCCACAGTAGACGCCACGGGCGATGGGGTAATGCGCCATTTGTTGTTTGGAATGGAAGGTCACCCAGGTTACATCTGGAGGGAAGAAAATCTGGTACTGCTCGTTGACGTGGACGGCGGCGTTCTCCCACCACAGAAAGGTCTGGGGAAGGGCGGTGCGGTTATACAGCCGGACTTTGGTCTCGATCACCGCCCTGCCTGGGTAAAGGCAGATGCCCACCATCCCCTTCATCCGCTGCATCGGATCGTGTTCGCCAAGCCAGACAGTGCAGCTTCCATCGGCGTGCTCCTCGATGAGGTGGTCAACCGGCATGAATGTCGAAGGGCGGTGGTGCTGCGGCCAGTTGAACTCCATGCCTCCGGAGATCCACGAGCCAAACAGGCCGATCAGCGCCGGCTTGATGACGTGCTGGCGGTAGAAGAAATTATAGCCATTGGTTTTGTCCAGGGCGCCAAAGATGCGCCCGCCCAATTCGGGGAGTATGATCAGTTGAATGTACTCGTTCTCGAGAAAGACGGCCAGGTAGGATTTATCCACCTTTTCGTGGTGTGTGATGTGATCGGTAAGCGGGTTGGGATAGACCCGTCCACTGGCCCCCTGATTGACCCGTCGCTCAAGGAACATAGGGTTCGGGTCCGGGGGCGGCGGCGGGTAGGTCGGAATGGTGATGGCTTCTTCCCACGCTCTGACCTGGAATTCCATAGAAACTCCTTCCTCCAAAGGTTGAAGACAAATTTAAGACCGGAGTAGGGGCTTCAGCCAGACCTTCCGCCTGAAGGCTCAACTCCGGCGTGTACCGGGGGTCAAACGTATTCCCACAGATGCACGTAGCGGCTATCCACCCAACCGTGGCTGATGATCGCCTTGCGCCCCGGGGCGATCTCGAACACTTTGGTCCCGTCGTGGTGCTCAAAGCGGCCGTCGAGGACGTATTGAACCCACGCGCGGCCCTGCGGCTCGACCTTTTTGTAGACGCACAGCCGGCTGCGGCTGCGATATTCTTTGAATGGATCGTGTTCGCCGACGATGATTTCTAATTCGCCGTCGCCGTCCAGATCGGCCACGTCGAGCGAGTGGGGCGAGCGCAGTTTATCAATCACGTGCACCGGCCAGGGAGTGTGACGTGGGTCGCCGGGATGCTCGAACCAGGTGACGCATGCGAAGAAAGCCTGATGGGTCACCGCGTAATCGAGCGCTTCTTCCACGACCAGGATATCGGGGCGACCGTTGCCGTTGATGTCGGCGACGCGCACGCGGGCAACGTTCTCAAACCCCTCGGCGACAATCTGGTGAGGGCAGAATGTCCCATCGCCCATGTTCTCCAGCCACCAGCGCCCGGCGACGATGTCCGGCAGCCCGTTTCCGGTCAGGTCGCAGGCGACCATCTCTTCGCCGTAAGGGATCTCAGCCAGGACGCGCCTGGGCCAGGGGTGGATGTGCGGATCGGCGGGCAACTCGAAGAGTTCGGGCCGGTCGCCGCGCGCCTCGGCGCTGTGGTAGCCAACGACGAGCGCCAGCCGGCCGCCGGGGAGGAGCGGCGCGATGAGCACACCGTGCGGCCAGTCGCCGCTGCCCCGGCCGATGGGATGCTCCTCCCAGCGGCCGTTGCGCGGGTCGAGCGGTTTGAGCCAGCACAGGTCGCTGCTCAGCCCCTCATACCAGTTCCGCGCGCCGGCCGCCTGCCGGGTGGCGATGAATTCCGGCCGCCCGCAGCCGTCGAGATCGCAGGCGGCGTGGACCTGATAGATGCCGGGGATGGCATAACGCTCCCAGGTGGGGTTGCGGTACCACCAGGCGCCGCACACCACGTCCGGCAGACCGTCGCCGTCCACGTCTGCGGCCAGGATGTCGGCGGCGGTGTAGGGTTTGTCGCGGTCGAGCAGGCGATGACGCACGCGCACCAGCGGCGAGGGGGTCGGGCGTTGTTTCCAAAAGTGGACACGCGGGATTTTGCGCGCCGCTCCCCATTCCTTGCCCATGACTTCCAGGCAGCCGCAGCCATCCAGGTCAATCATAAAGGCCTGGTGAGTGCCCGCCCCCCGGTCGATCAGGCGCTCCTGCCAGCTCTGGCCGCCGTCAGTGGTGGTGTATTCAAGCAGGCGGGCATCCCAGTTATAGGGCTGATCCCAGCCGCCGGCGGCCATCTCGGCCACAAAGATGTGGGCGCCCTCGGCGTCGCGCCAGGCCTGGAGCGAATGGGCAAAGTTAAAGCCGCGCCCCAGTTCGTGCTCCACCCAGCCCGAAGGCCTGTTCTCGTACCATAGCATCCGGCCGTCGGGGTATTCAGACTCGACGATGACGACATCGGGCCGGCCATCGCCGGTGATGTCGGCAAGCGCGGTGCGGCACATCTCGCGCAGTGAAGGGGCATAGACGTGCCGCAGCCACGGCCCGGCGTAGGGGCCGCCCTCCGGCTGGGCGTACCAATCGGGGCCGTGCACGATTTCGACGCACCCGTCGCCGTCCAGATCGGCTGCCGCCAGCCCCTCGCTAAAGATGCCCTGGACGACGGTATGCTTGCGCCACGTGGTCCCATCCTGCTTGTAGATAAAGACGCCCGGGTCGGCGCAGTAGGCGGCGTTGGCGACCAGTTCGCGTTGGCCGTCGCCATCCACGTCATAGAAGAGCAGATCGTGCGCGCTGCCGGCGCAGGCCGGGTCAATCACGTGGCGCGTCCAGGGGCCGTCCAGGCCGGCCTGCGGTTTGAACCAGGCGATGATCCAGGGGGCCTGCCGGTCATCCTGCAGCCCGGCAACGACCTCCAATCTGCCATCGCCGTCCAGGTCCTCCAACGCCAGCCCCACGCCAAAGTGGCCGGGGGCGATTGAACCACGCTCGAATGTGGCCGGGCGGTACCACAACAGGCCACCCGTGCCGCCGGTCACCAACTCGATCTGCCCATCGCCGTCCAGGTCGCCGGCGGCCAGGCTGCCCAGGTCACCGACCGGCGGCGCAGCGTCCAGGATGATGCGATCCCAGTAAATCTGCTCCATCTATGCCTCCTCAGGTTGGCTGACACTTTATCGGGGTATGGACAGGCTTTCAGCCTGTCCCACGGGGGACAATCCTACTACAATCCGACAAAAGCGCAAAACAGCGGGCAGGTCAGGGGGGTCTGACCTGCCCGCTCCTGCACGTCCTCTAGCCTACTTTGCCTGCAACGTGAAACTGGCCCGTGACGTCACGGCCACCGGCTCGATCCGCAGGTTATCGAACGAGGCGCCGCCGGCCCAAAGGGTGCCCACACCCACCTTGCCCCAGGTGAGTGGATAGGGGAGCGGCACGTTGTCGAACAGGACGGTGGTCGTCGTGCCCTGCGTCGCCACGACCGTCACCCGCCCGGCGGCATAGGTCAGCTCGATCCGCCCGGTGGTGTGGTAGTCGTAGCGCTGGTCTGAGGTCGCCACAGTCTCCCATAACCCACGGCGGAGCTGCACCAGTCCTGCCCCACCCAGATAGAGCTGATAGCAGACCGGATTCCAGATGTCCCCGCCGGGGAAGCCCTGGTGGTTGAAGTAGACCACAGCGCCGTTCCCGTCAGCGCCGCCGATGCCGCCATTCAGGTCCAGGCTGACCCGGTATGAGCCGGCATAGGTGGCGCCGTCGTAGAGCGCGTAGAGGTAGTCCCACGTGCCAGGCCCGGTACGGAGCGCCCCATCGGAGACCACGAACAGGGCCGGGTTGGAGATCGTCCAGTCGGCAGGCGGCGCGTCAAAGTTCTGCGCGTAGACCGCAAAGTCAGGCGTCCCGGTCACCACAACCGTGTTTCTCAGCGGCAGATCGCCAGGCTGAACCACATAGGTCAGCACAGCGGTCGCCAGCTCGCCTGGCCCCAGCGTGGCGTCGTCGAACATGAGCGGCCCCAGCAGGTCATCGCGCCCATCCACGGTGTAAGTGATGGGGGCTGTGTTGAGCACGCGATAGGTGTAGGTCACAACCTCACCGACCGCCGCTGCCGGGACGTTGGCCACTTTATCCACGGCCAGCAAGTCCGCGCTGACAACGCGCACGACAGCCGTATCCTGCGCTGTCATAACCACCGGCTCGATCCGCAGGTTATCGAACGAGGCGCCGCCGGCCCAAAGGGTGCCCACACCCACCTTGCCCCAGGTGAGCGGGTAGGGGAGCGGCACGTTGTCGAACAGGACGGTGGTCGTCGTGCCCTGCGTCGCCACGACCGTCACCCGCCCGGCGGCATAGGTCAGCTCGATCCGCCCGGTGGTGTGGTAGTCGTAGCGCTGGTCTGAGGTCGCCACAGTCTCCCATAACCCACGGCGGAGCTGCACCAGTCCTGCCCCACCCAGATAGAGCTGATAGCAGACCGGATTCCAGATGTCCCCGCCGGGGAAGCCCTGGTGGTTGAAGTAGACCACAGCGCCGTTCCCGTCAGCGCCGCCGATGCCGCCATTCAGGTCCAGGCTGACCCGGTATGAGCCGGCATAGGTGGCGCCGTCGTAGAGCGCGTAGAGGTAGTCCCACGTGCCAGGCCCGGTACGGAGCGCCCCATCGGAGACCACGAACAGGGCCGGGTTGGAGATCGTCCAGTCGGCAGGCGGCGCGTCAAAGTTCTGCGCGTAGACCGCAAAGTCAGGCGTCCCGGTCACCACGACTGTGTTCGTCACGGCGCCGGCCAGCAGGTCGTCGAACGTGACGACGTAGGTCATGCTGGCGGATGTGCTCGCGCCCGGCGCGAGGACCGGGTCATCGAACGCAACCACGCCCAGCAGGTCGTCGTGGGCTTGCAGCGTCAGCGTGATGTTGCTGTCGTTGTGGATGGCATAGGTATATGTCACCACCTCTCCAACGCGGGCTGTGGACGCGCTGGCGAACTTCTCGACGCGCACTCCACCGGGCCAGACCGGGATGCGCAGGCTATCCTGTGCCGTGACAGTCGGGCCTTCCCAGGGCGTACCGGTGACGACGACCGTATTGGCGATAACGGGCTGATCGGCGAAGCGGACGGTATACGCGAGCGTACCCACCGTGGCCTCGCCCGGGCTGAGCAGAGTGTCACCCAGCGTGACCGGCCCCAGCGGATCGTCCACCGCCGTCACTGTCAACGTGATCAGACCGGTATTGATCACCCGGTAGGTATAGACGATCTCCTCACCTGCATGGGCAAGCGTCCTGTCCGCCGTCTTCTCCACAGCGACACTGCCGCCAGGGATCACCTGGAGCGTGAACTCATCCTGCGCGTACGCTGCCGGGACCCACAGCGTGCCGAGCTGGAGCATGCCGGTGACATACACAGTGTTCACCACTGCCGGCGCGTCACCGAAGCGCACCGTGTAAGTGATCGTGGCTGTGGCGACCTCTCCCGCACCTATCGTATCCGGTGTGAAGGTGACTGCACCCAGTTTATCGTCGTCGCCCTCCAACCTGTACACGGTGGGGGTCAGGTACGTCATATTGACCACGCGGTAAGTATACGTGACCGTCTGCCCCTCGGCGACGCGGGAGACATTGGCGGTCTTCTCCACCACCAGCGGCGGCGCGCTGACCGTGAGCGCGAAGCGCCCCCGTGCCACAACGGCCTCCCCGGCGGTGTACAGGGTGAAGTCGTCGAAGCGTGCCTCGCCGTTATCCATCTCGCCCAGGCCGACGTAGCCGTATGTGAGCGGTGTGCGGCCCTGCGCCTGGTCAAGCGCCAGCACCGGCACAGCGTTCAGGAGCGTCGTGCCGTCACGCAGCGAGCGCACCGTGACCGTGCCCTCCACGTATGCCAGCTCAACCAGGCCGCGGCGATGGATATCGTAGGTGATCGGTGAGGTGTACAGGATGTCCCACCAGCCCCGGCGCACCTGGACCGTGCCCGCGCCGCCTTGGCCGGCATCCAGGCGTACCTGGTAAAAGTTGTTGACATCCTGGTAGTTGAAGATCAGGGAGATCGCGTTGCCGTAGTCACCCCCGCCGCCGGCGGCTTCCACGACGTAGGCGTAGGGGCCAGAGTAGAGGGTGCCGGTGTAGACCGCCAGCGAACGGCCGGGCCATTTGGTGGACTGCAACTCTCCCCACTGGAAGACCAGCTTGCCGGATTCGGTCGCCCAGATCATCCAGTCGGACGGTGGGGTGTCGAAGTTATCGGCGTAGGATGCCACCCAGCGCGAGCCGGTGACGACGACCGTGTTGGTGAGCCATCCACCGTGCGCCGCAGCCTCTTGATAATCCGCCAGGCTAAGCTCATGAGTGATCACGCCAACGGTGCTCTCGCCGCCCAGGAGGAGGGGCTGAACGAAAGGAACCCTGCCCAGATGGTCATCCGTCGCCGTCAACACGAGCGGCACACTGCCGGTGTTCGTCACCTGGAAGGTGTAGACAACGTCATCGCCCACCAGCGCTGCGGAAACATCGGCGGTCTTGAGCACTGCCAGGCGGGTCAGGTCCAGAGACAGGCTCTTTTCCACCACATAGCGCCGGCTGCCGTTGCTGCCGGTCACGACGACGGTATTGACCAGGGGAGCCGGGTCTTCGGCGCCGATGAGTGTGGAGAGGGTACCGACCGCGACCTCCTGGGTCTCCAGCACGTCCTTATCGAGCGTCACAGGGCCGAGCAGGTCATCATACGCCTCCACGGTCAACGAGATGCCGCTGACGTTGGTGATGCGGTAGGTGTAGGTGACTACGTCGCCTGGTTTGACGGTCGGCGCGCTGGCGACTTTGGAGACCAGGAGCGGATGACTGCCCTCGACAAGCGTCAGGACATGGCTGGCGCTGGCGTGAACAGTCTGGCCGGTGCCCGCCACCGTGCCGGTGACGTACAGCGTATTGGTGAGTGGGCCGACCGGGTCCAGCACGCCCGGCCAGTAGACCAGGTCGCCAACGGCACTTTCGCCCGGGCCAAGTTCTACGGCCTGGCTGAACACGGGCCCCAGCCGGTCGTCCGTCGCCTCGATGTCAATTGTGTAGGTCGTGGGGTTCGCCACGTAACAGGTATACCTGACCGGTGTGCCGAGGGTACCGGTCACCACATCCGCCGTCTTATACGCTGCGATGAACGGCTCCGGCGTCACAGGCTTGAGCGCCCAGAACTCGACTTCGGTGACGCTGCCGACCTGGCCCGCAGGCGCCACGTAGCGCAGGAAGCGATAGGGGGTCGCGTCGGTGAGGACAACGGTGTACCAGGTAGCCTCGGTTGTTCCGGCGGGGATGGTATAGAGGTCCACGAACCCGGCGCCCGTGAGCACATTCGTCGTGGTGATGGCGCCCTGGAACCTGCCACCGGCCAGGTCCCGGCCTGCCAGGGTGTAGTAGCGGATCACTGCGACAGCCCGCTCGTGGCCCGCGCCCAGGTCAATGCCGGCGATGCCGACATCGGGAGCTGTACGTACGTCGCCGTCAAACAGGTCGGCGTACCCCGCGTTTACGACATGAGGGGACATTCCAGCCTGCGCTGCTCCAGATGTGCCGCTGTTCCGCAGGACCAGTGGCAGATAGATAGTGTAACCGGGCGGCGTCACCTCCTCGCCAAAAGGTGTGCCGCTCAGTTTTTCCACATCGTCCGCCGTCCAGAACTCGACCTCGGAGACGTTGCCATAGCCGCCATCCGGGCCGTAATAGCGCAGATAGCGGTACCGTTGCGCCTGCCCGGCTGTGGGCAACCCGACGTTCCAGGCCAGCTCCGGCACCTGCGGCACCGTGAACAGGTCCACATAGGCGGTGTGGGTTGCCACGTTGGAAGCCTGGAACCTGCCGCCAATCATACGTGCTTCCCAGTTCTGGCGCGGCCAGTAGCGGATGGCGGTAACCTCGACAGCGTTGCCGGGTCCCAGGTCAATGCCGGCATAACCGCCGGAGCCTGCGTAGTAATCATAGAAGGTGGAAGTGTCGCCGTCGAAGACCTTCTCGTAGGTCGTATTGGGGTTATTGCCCCAACTCGGCCCCACGCCGAACGGTGTGCCGGTCACCACACGGGTACGGCCTACCGTCCAGAACTCGACCTCGGCGACGTTGCCGTGGGAGCCATCCGGCCCCAGGTAGCGCAGGTAGCGGAAGGATTGCGTGTTCGTCAGCACGACGGTATTCCACGTCGTGCCGGGGATGGTAGTGGCCGGGATGATGTAGAGGTCCACGTACCCGGTGTCGGTAGCGACGTTGGAGCCCTGGAAGCGGCCGCCGGCCATACGGTCAGCATTGCCCAGGCGTGGATGGAAGCGGATTTTGGTCACCTGGGCCGCGTTTCCCTCACCCAGGTCAATACCGGCAAAGGCCCCATCGGCCGCGGCAGCATCGAAGTAGGTGTTGGGGTCACCGTCATAGGCCTTGTCGAACTCAAAGCCGGGCGCAGAGGCCGCGCCTGAACCGAAGGGCACGCCGTGCAATTTTTTCTCGCCGTAAGGCAAGAAAGCCTCGACTTTCGCCTCGGTCTTGGGGTAGGGCGGTGTGGGCGGCTCGCGATCCAATCCCACTTCAGGCCGCGTCAGCGCATCAAACCAGACCTGTGCCACTTTACGCGCGCCGCTGGCGCTGAGATGGAGGTTGTCGGGCATGTAATCGGCTGCGGTCATCTGTCCCGCAAGCGAGCCGTACATATCCACGAAGTAGATGTTATCGGTAGGGCTGGCGTTGCCGATCTGGGCGGCGCGGGCGTTCACGTTATGGTAGGCCGTCCAGCCCGTGTCATCCCAGTTGACCGGCACGAGTGAGGAGACCATCACCCTGACATTGGGACGGAGTTGCGTGATGCGATTGACCAGCGCCTCCAATTTATCGGCGGCCTGCTCCGGCACCACGTCGGGCCGCTCCGGGCCGGGAAACATATCATTGATCCCGATGAGGAGCAGGATCATATCCGGCTCGCTCGCATCCAGGTAGGTCTCCAGGTAGCGGTCAATGTTGCCGATCGTCGAGGAATCCGGGCCGATGGTGAAGCCTCCGTGTCCCTCGTGGTCAGGGTCGCCGCCGGCGTAGGTCTGCCACGACTGGCGCCCGACGAAGTCAATCAGGTAACCGGCCTGTGCGAGCAGATGATACAGGTCGCCACGGTAGCTCTGGGCGCCGTTCGGATCGGCGTCCCCGGCCGTGAGCGAATCGCCCAGTGGCATGATCTTCCACGGACGCAGAGGAGGGGCGAGAGGCACCCGGGGCGTTCCACCGCCGCCAACGCTGTCCGGTCCGTTGTTGACCACGACGTGGAGATTGGAGAAGATGCGGTGGACATCGCGCGCCCAGGGAGAACTGGTAATGTCCGGAGTGACCATCGGATAGCCCCACACGCGCTCAAACTCCAGGTCGGTGCGGTCGTCCGGCCCCCATTCCGTCGCGATGGCGTAGACGCTCCAGGCAGTATCGTCAACGATGTAGCCGCCGTAGTTCTGGAAAGCGCGCGCCAGGATCAGGCCCGGCTCGGTCTCCAGCCCCAGGTCGTTATTGGCCAGATCGGTCAGGTCAATATCGGGTGGCAGCGCCAGGAGCGAGCCCATCTGTAGCTCTGGATTGGTACCGGCATACCTGATGTCGCCTGAACCGGCATAGGAGTCGGCATTGAACGCCGGCCAGCGGTAACCGGGCTTACCATCCGGCTCGTCCGGGCTGTAATAAAAGTTTTCATGTCCGAAGAGATTGATCTTGAGCGCGTGGCTGATCGCGCCACCCGGCACCAATTCGCCAACACGCAGCGTCCCTCCCATACTTGAGAGGCCGCTTCCACCGTGTGCGCCTGCAAGCCCATCGCCGTAGAGGTCACCATCGCTGGCCAGGCCACCGGTCGTCGCATAAGGGAACCCCGTGCAGCGGTGGAAAGGCTGGTTCTGCTTGATCGTGCGGCTGTCGAGCCAGAGGATGGCTGCGCAACTGTTGGGGGTGGAGTTCTGGTAATGGTCGCGGATGAACCGGTCGGGGATAGGATACCTTCCGACCAGACCACCCTGCGCGACGCAGCGCGCCCCTTCCTCACGGCTGCCCGGCCCCCAGCCCATGAAATTGAAGTAGACGTCCATCAGCGGGGCGTCCGGTTCCATGATGATGACATCCTCATCAAGCGTCAGCCCGTAGGCCGTCGGCGGGACGATATTGGCCGGGGTGAAGATGGCGCCGCTACCGATGGGCGTGTTCCAGATGCTGGTCTGGGCAAACGGCCAGACATACGGATCGCGGTAAGCCCCCAGCGTCACCTCCACATTGTCGAACTCGGCCAGGGTCCAGGCCGTCCCGAAGCCGATCTTGCCAGCGGGGATGGTATGATCTACGACGCGGTCGAACAGCGTGACCGTCTTACCATCACGCGTGGCTTTAACGGTGATGACGCCGTTGTTGAAATAGATGGCATACGTGGCGCGGCCGCCGGGCGTATATCGTCGGGTGGTGGCCAGCTCCGTCCACCAACCGCGCATCAGCTTCACCTCGCCCGCGCCGCCGATGGAGAGATTATAGAATGTGTCATCATCCACGTAGTTGAAGATGATACGCGCGGTGTTGCCGTCGGCGCTCCACTTGTTGACCATATCCACTTTGTACACATAGGCGCCGGAATAGACAACGTCGCTATAGATAGCTGAGAACGTCCCGCCGGCGGGATTGGCCGGCACGGCCACACCCTCGGTGACGGTGAAGCCGTTGGTGACCCAGCCGGCCGGGAAAGTGGCCGCGCTGAATTTCTGCCAGTAGGGGATGTTGTGCTGCTGCACAACGGATGGTACTGCGACGTTCTCTGCCTCCTGGGGAGAGGCTGCCCTGTCGCCGGCAAACGTTACGGCACTGACAATGAGCGCTAAAAGCACGGCCAGTATGAGCGGCATCGCCAGCCGCCACAATGTGAATTTCTGTGTATGCTGCACTTTGCTCCTCCTGAATGATGTTCAACAGTGCCGGAAATTACCCTTTGGAGGCCGCGGGCCTGCGGCCAGCCTCCGCCGACCATAGGGGGGCAGTATCAGGGCGACCCGGTGGGTCGCCCTGATTTACGCGAAGCGCCTCCAGTGCGGGGATCAGTAGTTTACGACGACGTTATCCACATTAGCGACCATCCACTGGCCCTCTACCCCGATCTTGCCGGAGGTGAGTGAGGAGTCCTGGACGTTGTTGAACAACGTGGTCGTGACGCCGTTTTTGGTGGCCCTGACCGTGATGTAGCCGCCGCTCGAATAGGTGATCGTGAAACGTACCCAGACGTCCTTGATCGGATACGCCGAGCCATACGTCGCCAGCGTCGTGACGTTGCCACCCACCTTCTTGTTCAACGTCACCGTGTTCGATGTGCCGCCGCCAACCTCCACATAGTAGTAGTTCGAGGAGTTGGAGTAGTTGAAGAGAATCCGCAGTTTATTCCCATTGTCGCCAGCGGTTGTGGTCACGTCTACCCCGTACGTGTAGTTGGCGCTGAAGGTCCGGCCACCGTACACGCCGGATGAAGCACCGCCCCAATTGTTCAACACCAATTGCTGGGAAGACACGGAAGCTTTAGAAAGTGTCCAGCTCTGTGCCTGCCCATCGTTGAAATCCTCGCTGTAGGTAGCGGGGGTGGGCGTGTTGGTCGGTGTAGGCGTGGGCGTGTTGGTCGGTGTAGGCGTGGGCGATGCACCGCCGGGGACGGTAATCCGGTCAAAGTCCGGCGCCCACGCCGATGGGTTAGAGAACCTGATCGTATTGTTGCCCGCGTTCAGGTTCACCGTCACGTTGACGCTGCCCACGTTCGGGTTAGGCCAGGAACCTGTGGATGGGAAGGAGACGTTAGTTGCCGCTCCACCGTTGACGCTCATCTGGGCAGTACGGTTGCCACTGTCGCCGTTCAGGTAGTAGATGGTGATCTGATAACTACCACTGCTGGCCACATTGATACCGTTGAACTGCAACGTCCCTTCACCCTGACCATCACCATTGCCAACATAGCCGACCTTTTGCCCGCCGGAGCAGTTCGAGCACGAGGCCACCGCCGCCCGACCTGTCAGTGTGTTGGACGAGGATTCCGCCTCGTAAGGGGTTGGAGTCGGCGTGGGCGTGTTGGTCGGTGTCGCAGTTGGGCTCCCATCACAGAACGGCGGAGCCAGGGGCTGGCGCGGCGTGCCTCCGCCGCCGATGCTGCTTGAACTGTTATTGTTCACCACGTACAGGTTGGTGAGAATATCGGCCCAATCCTTTGCCCATTTGCACTCGTTGCTCGTATCGGTACAGGTGGATAATTTGCTCGTCTCAAACGGCCACCCCCACACGGACTGGAACTCGCTGATAACCCGCCCATCGGGGCCCCATTCGGTAGTGATCCCGAACACGTCCCAGCAGGTATCGTCCACCACGTATGCGCCATAGTCCTTAAATGCTTGCGCCAGGATCCTGGCCGGCTCGGTGCGGAGGTTATTGATGTTAAAGTCCGGCTTCAGAGCTAACAGCGCCCCCATTTCCAACGCCGAAACTGTACCCCCGTAGCTGCACGGGCTGCCGGGATCGCCGGCGTAACCATCCGCGCGCGGCGCCGGCCAGCGGTAACCACGTGTCCCATCGTTGTTGTAGGCCAGGTATTTGTGGGCGTAAAGGTTGATCTTGAGCGCATGATGGATCACGCCGCCCGGCACCAGTTCTCCCACGCGGAGGGTGCCACCCATACTCGACATACCACTTCCACCGTGCGCACCTTGAATCCCATCTCCGGTCTTGATGTTATCGTCGGGAAACTCGTACTGGCTGGTCACCGTGCCGCCCGCCCCACAGACGTGCAACGGCTGGGTCTGCTTGAGCGTCTCGCCGTCTGGCATAAGAATTGCGCCGCTCATGTTGGGCGTCTGGCCCAGATACCCCGGGTCGGTTGAGAAATCATTTGGAACAGGGACCTGCAGCCCACCCCACAGATACTGCCCGGAGACGATGGAGCCACAGCGCGTTTTGCTGGGATCCCATCCGGCATTGTTATAGGCCACCTTTTTCAGTGGGGCGCCCGGCTCGAGAATGAGGATGTCCTCATCTACGGTCACTCCCATCGCCTGAGGGGCACCGATCCCGGCATAAACGTACTGGGCATTGCTCCCGATCGGCATGTTCCAGATGCTATTCTGAGCGAAGGGCCACTGGATCGCATTGCGGCAGGTCTGGGCCTGGGCCATGGGTTGCTGCTTCAGCGGCAGCGCCGCGCCTGCCGCCAGCATGCTCACCAATAACACTCCCACCACCAGGGAAAATTGCAACATCACTTTTGTTCTCATTTCACTTGCCTCCTCGTCAAACTCTACCTGGCGGCCGATAAGGGCGGCCAACCCCTTCCAGCCTGTAACAATCTGATCAATCACCTGGCCTGCCACCTCCTATCATCCGGGATCTGAATTTGCCTGCAAGAAACACTGGAGCGGAACCGATGAGTCTACCATATCCCTGACCTGTGCGCTGTACCAGGTCATCAACAACTGCGCAACCCAGCTACAGAGGTGGGGCTTCCTACCCAGCCAGGCTGTGACCTCCTCACGCGTGGGCAATCGCCCATCTTCTGCCTGCCCGTCAGCGTAATGGGCCACCAGCGCCAGAAAGCGGCTGCGCCATGGCTCTTCCTGGCAGAACAGGGCGTCGGTGAGATGCTCAGCAGGTTGCTGTAACGTCATCCGTATCACCATTTCGGAGCAGGGCGGTCAGTCAGTTACGAGTGACTTTCGGGTCAGGCATAGATTCGGCGATTTTGCTTAAATTATAAGCCACAGGCACGCCAAAATCGTGACCATTTTGTAGCAATTTCTTAGCAATTTCCCGCAGCGTCCTCATGGATCGAAGCGGTATCCTCTTCCCCAGACGGTGAAGATATACCGCGGCTGGCGGGCATCGTCACCCAGCTTGCGGCGCAGCCGGCCGATCACAGTGCGCACTGCTGCATCGCCAAGGATGGCATCGCTACCCCATACATTGTCAAGTAATTCATTGTCGCTGATCAGGCGTCCGGCATGGCGCATAAAATAAACCAACACAGCATACTCCCGCGGAGTAAGTCTAATCTCCTTGTCTCCCCGCCGCACTATTTGGGCCTCCAGGTCAATCTCCAGGGCGCAATCCACTGACGCCTCCCAGTTTTTTCCAGGAGCAGATGGGGGTCACTTTACACCGGTGGTGACAATTCCTTCCACAATCTGCCGCTGGCCCAGGAAGTAGACGATGATCATCGGCAGGACATAGATGACAATGGCCGCGATCGTGATCGTGACCAGAGGATTTCCGCGTGGGTCCACGAATGCATTGGCCAGCTTCATGGCCAGTGTGGCTTTGCGCTCCGTCAGGAGCAGCGCCTGGTCAAAATAATCGCCCCATACCCATTGGAAGGCGAACAGGCCGGTCACGGTCAATACGGGTTTGGCGTTGGGGAGGAAGATCTGCCAGTAGGTGCGGAATGGGGAACACCCGTCCACAGCCGCTGCGTCCTCAAGCTCAACGGGAAAACTGGCGAAGAACTGCCGAAACAGGAAAATCTGGTAGCCGTTGCCGGCCAGTCCCCACAAGAACCAGGGCCAGTACGTGTTGATGATTTTCATACGGGTATAGAGCACAAACTGGGGGATCAGCGTCACAATGCCCGGCACCATAATCGAGGCCAGCATCAGGATGAACAGGTATGCCCGGCCCGGCGCCTGGATACGGGCGAAGGCATATCCGGCCAGTGAACACGAGGCCACGTTGGTCACCATGAACATTGTCGCCAGGTAGACCGTACGGCCAGCATACGTGAGGAATTTATACCTGGCGATCACATCCACATAATTGCTGAAACGCCACACCTTGGGTAAAAAGCGTGGAGGATATGAAATAAGCTCTGCGTCTGTCTTGAATGAGCTTAGCAATAACCAGACCACGGGCACCATCAGCAGAGTGACCCAAAAGACCAATGTCCCATAGAGCAGGAACCGGGTCAGCCTTTTTTGTACACGATAGAATCTCTCAGACCGCAGGCGGATCGCGGGACGTATGTCAGAAGAAGTAATTCCTTGCAAAGTGGTGATCATTCGCATCCCATCCTGATTAGCTGTTGCACAGTACGACTCTCGCCGTCGCAGAATCTCATCAAAACCAACTCTCCATTCGTGTTTACGTCCTGACAGTCTTCATGTCTCTGCGCTTCAATCCTGCGCCACCTCATAGTAGACCCAGTACTTCGAGCTGCCGAAAACGACCAAGGTGACGACAAGCGAGAAAGCAAAGAGCAGCCAGAGGAGCGCGAAGCCGTAACCGAACAGCCGATAGTCAAAAACCTTCTTGAACACGTGCACCATGAAGACATAGTTATCGCGGGGGGGCATGGCGCCCAGGCCGGAGCCGGAGCCGCCGATCCCACCAGCCAACAGGAGCGGCTGGACAAGGATTTGTCCCAGCCCCATCGCCGTGGTGACCAACTGGTAGAAGATGACCGGCGTAACCAGAGGGAGAGTAACATAACGGAAACGTGCCCAGGCGTTGGCGCCGTCAATCAGCGCCGCCTCCTCCAGCTCGCGGGGGACGTTCTGGAAGCCCGCCATATAATAGACGGTACCCTGCCCTGTGGCGCCCCAGATCCCCATCAAGACAAGCACCAGACTCGGATATTCGGTCATCCACCTGACATAAGTGCCCGGTTTGATCGCGTCCAGCAGCGCGTTCACCAGCCCATAGTTGTTGTCCATCATCATCTTCCATACCCACACCGTGCCCACGACCGGCAGTAACGAGGGGATGTAAAAAAGGGTACGGAAAAGCCCCCGCGCGCGGATGTTGCGGGTGAGCAGGAGAGCTGCCAAAAATGACAGGATCATGCCGGGAGGTATCCCCACCAGGGCTAGGTACATCACACGCTTGAACCCCCACCAGGCATCCTTGTCCTGAAAAGCCATCACATAATTATGCAGGCCGACGAACCTGGCGCGGTCCAGGTAAACACCATCGAAATTGGTGAATGACATCACAATACCCGAAAGCACCGGCCCCAGCGTAAAGACCAAAAAGCCGATGATCCACGGGAGGATGAAGAGATAGAACCAGATCGCTTTGCGCCAGGGGATGCGCTCGCGCACACCGCGCCTGCGCCAGGTGGATCGGATTTCCTGGATGAACGACATGGCACCTCCGGGGTTACTCAGGGGGGTATAGGGCCACTGCCCGAATTGTTTAGGGGACGGGCACTCAGGCCCGTCCCCACTACCAGCTTCACTGCTTTATCCCAGGGCACTGATGCGCTCTCTCAATGCGGTGTTGACTTCTTTATCCGTGTTGTCAATCGCCTCATCGAGCGTGATCTCACCCTTA
>Ga0209227_1000156_pt1 | contig 56755 bp, 48 predicted proteins | sample YNPBryantNP2012_FD_185815 | JGI IMG/M metagenome (GOLD analysis project Ga0209227, IMG submission 185815) | Anoxygenic and chlorotrophic microbial mat microbial communities from Yellowstone National Park, USA - YNP Bryant NP 2012 (SPAdes)... ...
TTTCAACATTGGAGGTTATAATGCTGAGGGAGGTGAAGGTGTCTATGAAAAAGATCTAACCCTTCAACAAATAATTCCACCTTATACCCGAGCACAAACTTATAACGCTACCCTAACATTGACTATTGCCTAAAAATAATTATTTGATATTTGAGCCCACTAGACCGCCCCAAAATCAGGGGTGGTTTTTGGTGGAAAAACTATACAGAGACCAGCTTTCAGTTGATTTATCTTAAAACTAAAGCATTGTAAATAAAACTGCTACGAAACCAAAGTAAGATTTGTGTTGCTGTCCGGTTGAAATCTAACTTAAAAAATGCTAATTCTTTCAAAAAGAAAATGGCATTCCGTATACCATTTTAAAACCAAAGCTGAGTTTTAACTAGCACTGCTTAACAAGCATTCAACGGTAAAATCAATTTCAATTTTATTGAATACAGTTTTGATTAGAGCTATGAAAAACCAATTATAAATACATCAAGATATTTTACGGTATTTCCTGATATAACCAAAAAAATAGCTAACTAGATGAAAAATCTATGAACTGTGAAATCACTTCAATTTTTGCACTTGCTGTACCCACCAAGTGGCTCTTTCTTGTTGGTTACGAAATTCGTCAAAAGATGAACCACCAGGAGATAGAACTATATTTAAGACTACCTTAACATTTAAATTAACTGGTTGATTGGGATTTAAAGCTTGTTGCTGTGCTCTAAACCAAGTCCAAAAATCCTGTTGAATTTTTTGCAAGTTCACAAAACTTTGATTTACTGTCTGTCGGAATGGTTGAATTTGTTGGGTTGTCTCTAAACCTAATGTTTGGTTAAATAAATTTTGCACTTTTAGTCCTATCTCTCCACAAAAATCCACCCTAAATAAACTTAAGTTCTGTTGAACTTCTAAAATAGCTAGAAATAAATTTTCCACAGGAGTGCCCTTATCTTTACCACACAATTGCAGCCATAAATATTCTCCAGGTTTATTAAAGCTGCGAATAGCCGCTACTACCGCGTCGGGGTCAGTGGCGTAACCATCATCAAAAAAGTTAACGGTTAAATTATCCAGCTGTACTGTTCTAACTAACTCTAGTCGGTGTGGTAGTTTAGGATAGCTAATAATGGCTTGTTGATACAACTCTTTTTCAGCTAGAACTTGTTGATCAGTGATAAATTCAGTTACTTTCAAGCTTAAAGCTAAGTTTAGCCAATTATGTTCACCAATTAATGAACTAGTAAAGGTCTGTTTATAAATTGCCACCTCTGCAGAAGTTAGGACTTTGTTGGCAATCAATTCTGGATGTAAGCTATTTTGCAACACACTAGGACCAACTAAACAAAAATCCTCAGGTTCTTGAAATAAGAATAAATTATCTTTACTTGCCCAATACTCTTGAACATCTTTGTGTTGGTCTAGATGATCGACATAATAGTTAGTAATTAATGCGTATTTTGGAGATATTTGCGAAAAACCAAGATCTTGTAACTGAAAAGAAGACAATTCTAGAACAAAAAATAGATTTGGATCAATAACTTGATTTAGGATTGTCCAAAAAACGTATGGTGACAAATTGACCGAATTGCCGCAATATACTGCTTTAAAGTCGCTAACCGAGTTAATCAAATGAGTGGTTAAATTAGCCGTAGTACTTTTACCTTTAGTACCAGTAATACCCACAATTTGTGGTCTATATTTTTCCAAGAAAAAAACTAAACTAGATAGAATTTTATCCTCACCATAAAGTTTTCTAAACTCTTGAAATTCTGGTTTCAAACTCCAAATTCCAGGACTCTTAAAAACTAAAGCCAAATTTGGTTTTTGCAAAACACTCAAATAATCCTGACCAAACACACACTGCCAATCGGAAAAACCGTAATTTTGTAGGCAATCTAAAGTTTCTGCAGCTGCTTGCGCTAGTGGTTTTTGATCAGCCAGAAAAATTTGCTCTTTAGGAAAATTCACTACTTCAATGAGCCACTTCAAAAACTGACAATTTTCCCGACCTAAACCAATTAGTGCAATAAACCTATTATGCCTAGCCAACAGCAATAATTCATCCAACTTAGACATAGATTCTATAAGTTGCAAACAACAAACTCAAAGAGGTCAAGGGATTAACAGGAAGCTTATTTTTTCAAAAAGTTGTTGAATATTAACTATTGAATTTTAAAAATTTCTTGTTCAAAATTACTAAAAAACAAAGGCTGCACCAGCGAAAACTTAACTATACCTATACTTCATTGAACACAAAAGTAAAGACCGAGTTGTTTGAAGAACTAATAAACCCAGTAATTCTAAACCTATTAAAGTTGTAAAAATAAGACCTACCCTTTACCAGTTTAACCAAAAACACTTAGTGAAATTTTGAAAAACTAAAAAACTCAATAAAATTGACAAAAACCGCTTGACTTTTGAAAAATATTTCTTGAGTCAGCTTGGACAACAACCCAGTTGTGTATGATATCACGTTTACCACGTTGGCAACTTTGGTTAATTTCACTAACAGTACTAGTTCTAGTAGTAGCTGGTGGATTTGTAGTTTTTAAAACCTGAAAAAACCACCATCTAAACCTTCGTCAACCAAATTTGTGGAAACTAAAAACGGTTCAGAGAAGTTAAATGATCTAAACAACCAATTAGAAAACGATCAGCCAAAGACTTTCATTAGTCAAAAAGGAATTGCTATAACTTTGGAAGATTTTAATAGTCAACTAACTTGTCCATTGATAATTAGAGGGTCAGTCAGTGGAACTTGGTTTTTTGAGGCTGAATTTACCGTGCAACTAGTTTCTGATAAAGGTACTGTAGCCACTTTTTTAGCTAGAGCTATCGAGGATAATTGGATGACTGAACAGCCAGTAAATTTCTTGGCTGAGTATGATTGTACTCAATGCCCTGAAGACACCAATTTAGAATTACGATTACAAAAAAGCAATCCATCTGGATTACCAGATTTTGATGACTACGTCAGCCTACCAATATCTTTAAAAGGTTGTCGGCCAAGCTAATTACAAAATTCTTCGAAAACCAGCTTGGCGAATAAACTTTAAAACTTGTTGAATATCTGAATAAATGTGAATTATTAAAGGATAGCCACTAGCTAAAGCAGCTTGTAAAGTATCTACCTCAGAGTTTTGGGAAAATTCAACCACAAAATTAGGATTCGGTTGTTTAATTGAATCAAAAAGCAATTGACCAGTTTCGTTCGGATGGCGTTCACCCCAAGCATATTGACAAGAAATTCCTTTGGAAGTTAATTTGTCGTAAACAATCAACTTCTGAATTTGGTTTAGTTTAGCAATACTCTGTCCATACATCTTGGATGTATTGATCGCGTCTATCTGGGGCTACTCTAGTAATCAACCATGGCCGCACATTCGGAAACTTGTAACTGAAATCGTTAAGTAAAAAATTTAAAGATTGAATCTCGTGAGCATAGTCTAAAATTAGGATTTGATTGTCCTTTTGAAACCCTAATAACCTACCACTAGCCAAACGGAAACGAAACGTACGAACTCTGTTGGTTAAATTTGGTAAACTAACATAATCACAGGCAGCAGCTACTGCCAACAGTAAACTTTCAATAATTCCACTAGGTTTTTGGCCAAAAAAGTAAGCAAACTTTGTTAGTTTAAACAAACGCCCCAAAGTCAGGCTACAAACCCAGTTGTCCTCGTCAAGATAAAATATATCTGACAAATTTAAGGTTTCAGCTAACTGAGCTAGTTTGTCTGGTTGGTTTTCTAGTTGAGAGATACCAATTTTAACGGCCTGCTTATTCAACAAAACCGACTCTTGTAAAGACTGATAAGTAAAACTATTATCTAGTGAGGCAATATATTTACCCATTGGCTTTAATTTGGTAAAAACAAAAGACTTAGCTTGGTAAATATCTTGCTGGCTACATAAAGTACTATAGTTTAAATGATCCGAATAAACATTGGTAAAAATGCCAATATCGTGGAATCCACCTTCGGTATACTCCTCAACCCCAGTACCCAGTCTGCCACAAGTTAAGCTAGATTAAAGAATAGCAATTTTGAGTTGATCAACTAAACTAATGCGAGTTTTTCTAAAGAGACTGTATACTACATACCTACCTGGCCGTACGTTTGGAGAACGACCACTAAAATTAATTAAAGAATCTTCATAGCTAGCTATTTTACGAGAATTCAAAAACACTCCCTTACTAGACAAAAGTTTATGGTAGTTCGGTCCTAAGAAATGATTAATTAACGTAACTACACTAGTCTTACCTTTGGTACCAGTAACTATAAAAGTAGTAATTTTAGACACAGATTTAACTAATTTGGTTTTTTAACAGGCTTAACTCTTAACTTCAAAGTATTTCGAATGAATTCCACTTTTTGCAGTAAACTAGCTCTATCTCGATCAGTTACAATTAAATAAAACGCCCTACCAAAACCGCGACTAGCTGGGCCAACATATTTACCCAATTTAGATAGGTCTGGCATAACTAAAATCCCAGGCAGTTGACGCACTTCTGCTAAACCTTCTATTTCTTCTAAAATACCTTCTTCGTCTGGCCAAAACTGAGGACAAGCTGAGGCCTGAATTAGTTTATCAGTAACTACAGGAGGTTCTCCCAAATAGGTTTTAATCACGTTAGCCACGTGTTCTATACCGTAACTAGCTTTAAGCATAGTGGCTCGAAAGCCACCGGTTCGCACATTGATTTCGATAATCTTACAGTCTCCAGTTGGAGTTAAGCGCACTTCCACATGAGTAGGTACCCCTCTCAAGTCCAAGGCTTGAATTGCTGTAGTCACGGACTGTAAAATTTTTTTGCTATCTTCTGAAGATAAATCAGCTGGATAAAAAGAATATAAAGTTTCAAAATTGTCTTCACCCAAATCTTGGGCCAAAACTTGCTGACAGATGGGAGTGTGAACCACCTCACCAGTTAAACTAACGTAAGAATCAACAGAAAATTGTCTACCCACAATAAACTGTTCAATTAGCACCTCTGGTTTGCGATTAACGTGGTTTTGTTTATAAACGTTATCTACATGGTTTAATACAAAGCTAACTTTTTTGATTAAATCTTCCAAATCTCTACAAACGTAAACTAATTGACTTTGTGATAGTGAAGCCGGCTTAACAATTACCGGAAAACCGTATTTACGAGTAAAAGTATAAGCTCCATGAAAAGTTTTAATTTTTTTGTAGTTTACAGTAATATTAGGAGCTTTTTCCGATAATACTTTTCTTTGAAAAGTTTTACTAACTATTTCTGCTGCCCGCTCTACACTAAATAAATTAGCCTGACGTAAACCAAATAAATGAGCTATTAGTACTGTACTCGTAAAGTAGCGATCCCGAATACAAATCAACAAACTATCTGGATGTACCAACAATTCCGACAAGGAACCAATAATAGCCTGATTAGAACTAAAATTTACTGGGACTAAAATGTGAATTTTGTTTCTAAAAACAGAGTCGTCTATCTTATAAGGATCATCTTGATCATACAAATAGCCAATTACATAACCAGAATCGACAAAGTAATTTAAATACTCACTTTGCACATAACCCACAAAAAACACTATTTTAGTCATGATTTCTGATTTTAAGTCAACAAACTAAACAGGCAAACAGAAGTGGTACCTTAGGGTTAGCGAGATTTTAAGTTGCGGCAAGTAGAAATTTAAAAAATTAGACGGCTTTTAAGTTAATTGAGCTAAAGTTAATTTAGCCTTTCTAGGTTTTCTGGTCTTAGCTTTAGTATCAGTTTTATTTACAGTTGCTGGGTTAGCTTGGTTAGCTTTAGCTAATCGCCTATTGAACTTTTCTAGTCTACCACCAGAGTCTACCAATACCTCTTTACCAGTATAAAAAGGGTGTGATCGGCCACAAATTTCCACAGTCAATTCAGGCAAGGTCATACCTAAAACATATTGAAAACCTCCATTAGTACAGAATACCGTAACTTTATCATAGTATGGATATTTACTTGGTTTAGCCATAAATTTACTCAAATTGAAATCTTCTAAAATATCGAAATCTTAAACTTTGTCAAGTTAACAAACGTTTGTAAAAATAACCGAGAAATTGCCATACCCAATCTCAATCGACTTTAGTTAAAACTTGGCTTTGGCTTTAATTATAACTTATCTAAAAAGTCAGATAAATTTCAAAAAGTTCAAATAAATTGATAACTTAAACGGTCTTGGAACTATCAGTAATTAAATGATCTATTTTGGGTAAATTCTGGAAATTTCTTTTAATTGCTAATAACTCAAAAGGACTTGGAGATTTTGGTTTACCAGACAAGTAAACTCTTAAAGGCCATAAATAAGAGCCAGTATCTTTGTGATTTTCGGCTAGCCAAGTTTTCAGTAAATTTTCCCAAGTGGAAACCAAAAAGTTTAATTGTTGATACATTGGTAATTCTAACTCTAAGTTTCCTTGTATATAAGCTCTGGTTAAGTCGTATAATTTATCTTGTTCAGCTAATAAATTTAATCTTTGCGACTCAACAAAAGACCAAATTTCTTGTAAATTTGATAAACTTTCCTCTAAAGAAATTGATCGCCAACGTAACAAATTAGAGTCAGCTAATTGATAATTTAAAATGCAGTCAGACTCACTACCAATCTCGCTAAGCGTAGTAATCCTATTCTTATCTAAAATAGAAGCTAAATATTGTTCTACAATTCTATCATTAGGCATAAAACAAGGTAGATTGTGCAACTGACAAAATTGTTGCCAAATAGAAAATCTAACAAACTTGTTCTGGCTAATTACCCCAGACAAGTCAACCCATTCGTACAACCATTCATTCATAGTATCAGGTAATTTACCTGAATTGATTGCAGACACAGGCAAAGCATAAACATAAAAAAACATGTGTTTGCCGGTCCAAGTGCTACCATCGTAATAGACAAAAGGTTTATTGATAAACACGTCCACTAAAGGCAAGATCTGCTCCTTTTGTAAACGGATTTGTCCCAACGACTCTTCTTCCACCTCTCGAATAAGGGAATCTATAGGATCACCTTCCCGCCCACCTCCTAAAGGGTAATAACAACCATCACCTGGTTGTTTGGGGTCATAAGTCATGTAAGTTTTTTGATGTTCAAAGTCTACCAAATACACATAATCACCAACTCTGGGTTTATCAGTTTTTTCCTTGTGCAAACGATTTTTATCGCCTAAAAACACAAATTCTCTCAAAGAGAGCATTTTGAGATATTCTCGGTTAAACCAGTTCAATTTCTCCAAATTGAACCTAGCCGGAGCTTTGGACAACTTGCTAATATCAAATTCAGCGGCAATATTATTCAAAATTTTATTTACTCGTTCTACTTGATCTAAATTTCGAAAATCAGCTGGCTCCAAATATAACTCTCGATCAGTACCTGGGTTCCAGCCTAAAAAGGCTAAATAATTCAATATTGCCTCTGGTAAATACCCCTTATCCAGATAATCTTGCATATTCACATTACCATCTCTCTTACTCATCTTTTTAGTGCCAGTCTCTCCTAAAATAAAAGGTATATGCAAATACTTTGGCCCAGCTTTCCAATAGTCCAAAAACATAGTTTGGTGCCTGGCAATCGAAGAATACCATTCCTGAGCTCTCAGTACCAAAGAAGTTTCCATTAAATAGTCGTCAACTAGATGAGCTAAATGATAAGTGGGGTAGCCATCTGATTTTAGAATCACAAAATCTTCCTCTAAACTTAAATCAAACTCACTTTGACCCAACAATTCGTCTACACAAACAATGGTTTCTTGACGTTGAATACGGTAACGTAAAACTGGCTTTTGAGGATCTTGTAAGCCTTCTTCTACCGACTGGAACAAACGCTCTTCTGGATTTTTTTTAAGATTGATTTGAAAATAGTTAATCGGTCGGCGAGTGACTTTTTTAATTTCTTGCAATTCTTGCTTCTCAGATTCAGATAAATAGCACCAATAAGCTAATTTTGTCTCAATCAAATTTTGGGCATGTTGATGATACAACGGCAATCTTTGAGACTGAATGTAAGGACCGTAATTACCGGTTTGGTAAATACCATAAAAATCATCTGGTCCAATTAAATTGTCATAATTCTTAAATCGATCGGGCAAAGTAACACCTTCATCCGGCAACAAATATAGCTGTTGCAAGGTTTGCAGCATTTGTTTAGCTGAATCTCTTTGCAGCCTAGCTCGATCGGTATCTTCCAATCTTAAATAGTAAACCCCTTTCTGACTAATAGCAAACAGTTTGGTGAACAAAATTTGCCTAGTAGTGCCTAAATGTAAATAACCTGTTGGTGAAGGCGCCTGGCGAATTCTAAAAGTAGACATAGTCTAAGCTAGAACAAATAAATGAAAGTGGGTTTGTCAAAAAACCTTTTGAACAAGGTTAAACTTAACTAAATATAACAATAACAAACAATAACTACCACAGTTTATGATACTCAATAAGTAAATTTATGTTATAAAACAGCTGTAAAACAGACAACTTTACTTAATAAATCAGCTTAAACATCAGCCCCCTAAACTACTAATTAGTTTTATAATCAAAGGTACAGTTTCTGTTGATTGCTTAACTATTGGCAATTCTGTGGTAGAATCAGATCTAGCTTCACTGGCAAAAGTGGTTTGCTGATCTACACTTACAGGAGTTAACATTACTGCTAATAACAATAAAAACATTGCCCCAATAGTGATTTTGCGAACAAGCTTGGGTGATTGTAAAACAATAATTTTAGAAGTTAACCACGACCGAAAAACCGGCAAAGTAACCATACTTGCCAATAAAAAACAAATTGCCGACAACCAACCCCACACTCCTTGAGTCAAATTGAACGCGCCTGCCAATAAAGCAAACATTCCTACACTCCACCAAGTGAAGTTTTCTACTAGTTCTTGATAAAATTCTTTAGACATATCTAAAGTTTGCTGCTAAACCAGCTTTTTGTCAAAAGAAATAACATTTTTCTTACGCCTTCAAAGTTTACAAAACCCAACATCAAAGTAAAAACAGATCAATAATCTAACCGGTCAAATTAATCCTCAGAAAAAGACAAGATCTTAGTCAACAAACCATATGTTGAAAAACAATTAGAAAGAGCTACAAAAGGTGAGCTATTATTAATGGCTGTACTTGGTTTAGCAAACCTCAGTCCCTCAAAAAAACAATTTTGCAAAACATTGTTCAAAGTAAACAAATAGCCTAGTAGTAAATTACTAAACCATTTTCATTCCCGGGTCTGCTCGAAAAGTTTTGTACCCATTCTTACCACCCCCAGCCATAAATTACTAAACCATTTTCATTCCTAGGATTGTTCGAAAACTTTTGTTCCCATTCTTGCCACCGCCCAGCCATAAAGTAGTTATTGGCTATCTCGTCTAATAAAACATCTCTTGGTATAGAAAGGTTTTCTAAAGAATTTGGATATACTGTTTCATATATTTCATTTATTCGCAAAAATTCATACTGATAAACTCTGATCCAAGGAAGAAGTTCACTTGTCACCTGTATTTCGTACGTAGTTGTAGACCCATTGCTATGACTATATTGCAACTTGCCTTGAATTAGACCTAGGTTAATCAGTCGTCGCCAATGATCGAACATTTCTTGATCAGTTGTCTTTTGCCTTAATGGATATTTAATCCTTTTGACGGCACATGGAATGTGCTCGAGTCCTAAAAGTTTAGCGGCTGCAACACGATGTGTACCGTCTTCTACTAAGTAGATTGGACCTCCTGGTCCCTCTAGTACAAGTAGTTGTATGCGCTCACCTGGTCTATTTTGATGAAATACATGCTCGATTTCTGCTTCAACCATATCATCTCGACCTTGAAGCACACCTCGCAAAAAATTCATCACGATTTGAATGATTCTACCTTTCCTACCATTGTATTCACGACTCCAACCATCAGAAGAATCTTTAGCAAAAGGTCGACCAATTATTTTATTAGTTTCTACCCAAAAGAAACTGTTTTCTTCTTCTGCACAAATCCTCATTAGAGCTCGGACAAAAAAATGGTTGTCAATAATAGGTTGCTGAGACAAGTTTGACCACCTTGATTTAAGGTCTTGTTCCAAATTTCCAGATATGACTATTTCATTTGCAACTCGGACAAGATCGTCTTTAATAATCCGAAAAATTTCTCCAGCAGAAATCTTAATTTGATCTAAATTTCCAGTACCACCAGACAAAGTTAACCCTTCTTCCGAAGGTCCTAAACCGGAATTACCCCTTATTCCTGGTCTTCCTGATTTTTGTTCAGCTCCAAATTTCATATATCAAATTTAAGGTTTTAACAAAAATTCGAAAAAGTATATTTGATTTGTACTTTAAAGTCAAATGGACAGCTTAAAAAGCTAATTATAGAAATCTCTAACTTCAGAAACTATTTACTATTTAGAGTAAAAACGATAAATCTAATAAAGCTAGAAATGCTAAAGACACTAACTATAGCTATCCGTAGCTAATACTAGTCTTGAAAAAGTAAATAGCCTTGTCTCAATTAACTTCACTAAAAACCACAAGTATTTTTATTTATCCACCACGCTTCTGATTCTGGCCCCCTGAAGGTTTTCAAAAGTGGCTAGTTTGGGAATCCAAGCTAGTTCCACTACCCCAGTTTCGCCATTTCTATGTTTGGAGATCAAAATTTCGGCAATGCCTTTCTTTTTGGTGTCTTTACTGTACATCTCCTCCCGGTGAATAAACAACACTACATCAGCATCTTGTTCAATTGAACCTGATTCTCTAAGGTCAGAAAGTAGTGGTCTCTTATCTTCTCTACCCTCAACCCCACGCGACAACTGAGACAAAGCTAATACAGGAATATTCAATTCTTTAGCCAACATTTTTAAACCTCGGCTAATATCCGATACCTCTTGTACCCGATTACCCTGGTAATTATAGTTCTTGCCTGACATTAGTTGTAAGTAATCAATTACAATTAAACCAATATTGTGCCGAGATTTTAACCGTCTGGCTTTAGTTCTCAGTTCCATAATATTCAACGAACCAGAATCATCAATCCAAATTGGAGCCTCTTCTAGCCTACCAATAGCCTCGCCCAGTTTAGTAAATTCGTTTAAGTTATCGCTATCTTCTAGTTGGCCAGAACGAATTTTTCTTAATTCAATTCCAGATACCGAAGCAATCAATTTATCACACAATTGGTCTCTACTCATTTCTAAGCTAAAAACAGCTACCCCTATTTGCTGTTGCAAAGCCACCCTTTTGACAATTTCTAGGGCTAAAGAAGTTTTACCCATACTAGGTCTGGCTGCTAAAATAATCAGATCGGAATGATGCAACCCTCCCAACATATTGTCTAAATCAACAAATCCTGTAGGAATACCTCTATATTTCACTTGGTTAGTATAAAGTTCGTTAATTCTTTCAAAAGTAGCTGTTAATAAATCACCGATACGTACAAAATTTTTGTCTAAATTATCTAAAGCTATCTCGTACAACTGTTTTTGAGCATTATCCAAAATATCTTCTACTGGTGAATTACTCTCTACGGCTAGAGTTTTAAGATTATCTCCCACTCGAATTAACATGCGTAAAATATATTTTTCTTTAATAATTCTAGCAGTATGTTCTGGACTTGAAGATAGAGAACTTTTAGCAATTAATTCTAATAAATACTCCCGATTAATGGGACCAACTTCCGTAGCATTAAAACGCAAGTTGTTTTGCAATGCATTTAGAACAAACAAGACGTCTACTGGTTGGGAATTTAGCCACAAATCTAGAATAATTTGGTACACAATTTGGTTTTTTCGATCAACAAAATAATCTGGCTTTAATTTGTCAGCCACTTCTTCCAACAACTTAGGGTTCAACAGTAAAGAGCCTAAAAGAGCTTTTTCAGCTTCCAAATCGTGTGGTGGGTTGTAATCTAAAGCTGACATAGAGACATTAACTTTAAATCACGCTGGCAGTGACTACTCGATCTGAATCGTCTAATTTAATTAGTTTAACCCCTTGAGTCACTCGGCCAAACTGATTAATTTCGTTAGGATCTAGACGAATGGTCACTCCATTCTTGGTAGTAACAATTAAGCTAGTTTCGTGTCCATGCAAAATTTGCACAGCTACCGGTCGCCCAGTTTTCTCGGTCAGCTTCAAAGTCTTAACTCCGCTAGCACCACGGTTGGTTTGTCTAAATTCAGCCAAATCAGTTTGTTTACCAAAACCGTTTTCGGTAATTACTAAGAGTGAAGGAAAAATTTTATTTTTTTTACTCTCGGCTAGCTCTAATAAAGTTTCCGGTTCTTCTTCAGAAGAAGATACTTGAAAATCAAAATCAGAAATTTGTAAACTAATTACTTCCTCGTCTGGTTTCAAGCGCATACCAATCACCCCCTGAGCTGTTCTACCCAAAGCTGACAATTGACTTACTGGAAAAATCACCGTTTTCCCGTTGTTGGCCGATAAAATAATTTTATCGCTTTCACTTTGACTAAGGACCACGTCAATCAATACATCCTCAGGTTCTAAAGTAATGGCTACTTTACCAGTACTACGGACATTTTTAAATTCATGGAGCCAAGTTTTTTTAACCTTGCCTTTTTTAGTGGCAAAAATTAAAGCTCCCTGACTACTAGCTTCTAACTCTTTGGCAATGGTAAACACTGTGGTAATCTTTTCATCTGGTTGCAGATTTAAGTAGTTAACCAAGGACTGACCCCGACTAGTACGACTACCGCTAGGCAAATCAAAAACACGAATTTTAAATACTCTACCGGTATTAGTGAAAGCCAACATATAGTCGTGAGCCTGGCAAACCAAGCTTTTTCTTACCCAATCTTCTTCTCTGGGACTAAAACTACTTACTCCACGACCACCCCGACCTTGCTGTTTAAACGTGTCTAAAGGCAACGCTTTGATGTATTGAGCTTGAGTAAATTGTAGCAGCATCGGAACGTTTTCTACCAAATTTTCTTTATTGTAAGAGCTAGCTTCGTACTCAACAATTTCAGTTCTTCTGGAGGTATCAAACTTCTGCAACATATCCAAAAACTCTTGTTTAATCAAAGCCTTTTTCACTTCCGGATCGTACAAAATGTTCTTTAGTCGTTCAATCAAGGCTATAGTTTTTTGCCTTTGCTCTTCAATTTTGGTTTTGTCTAGATTGGTTAAAGTTTGTAAACGCATTTGCAAAATAGCCTCGGCCTGCTTGGTTGACAAAGCAAACCTAGCCTGAAGTTTGGCGGCAGCTTCAGTTTTATCAAAAGAACTACGAATTAGGCTAATGACTTCGTCGATATGATCTAAAGCAATTTTTAAGCCTTCTAAAATATGTAATTCTGCTTCGGCTTGTCTCAGCTCAAAATTTGTGCGACGTATTACCACTTGGTCACGGTGGCGTAAAAACTCTGTCAAGATATCTTTCAAATTCAATAATTTAGGTTGTCTACCTTCATTCACCAAAGCTACCATATTGAAATGAATGGTTGATTGTAAATCGGTTAAGGCATACAACTGGTTCAATAAAATTTCTGGACTGACGTCTCTTTTTGTCTCGATGACTATACGAATTCCTTCTTTGTTACTTTCGTCACGTACGTCCTTGATGCCTTCCAATTTTTTGTCTTTAACTAACTCGGCAATTCTGACCAAAAGATCGGATTTGTTTACCTGGAAAGGTATCTCGGTAACTACGATGCGATTGTCTTCAAGTACAGCTCGAGCCCGTACGGTTACTTTACCTCGCCCAGTTTTATAAGCACTCAACAAGTCTTGGCGGCCAAAAATCACTGCTCCAGTGGGTAAATCGGGCCCCTTAATAAACTCAGTTAAAGTTTCCACATCAGCTTCGGGGAAATCCAGTAAATGAATTAATGCTTGTACTACTTCTCCTAAATTATGAGGAGGAATCTCTGTGGCCATGCCCACGGCAATTCCGGTTTGTCCGTTGACTAAGAGATTGGGGAAAATGGTAGGCAGTACCCTAGGTTCTTTTTGAGTACCATCAAAATTGTCGACAAAGTCAACAGTATCTTTATCTAGATCAGCTAACATGAACACAGCTGGCCTAGCCATTCTGGCTTCCGTATAACGATAAGCTGCTGCTTCATCGCCGTCTACCGAACCAAAATTACCTTGTCCGTCAATTAATGGGTAACGCATGCTAAAGTCCTGAGCTAATCGAACCAGAGCATTATAAACCGACTGATCTCCATGAGGGTGATACTTACCAATCACGTCACCAACAATACGCGCACACTTAACGTATTTAGCCCCGGGAGTTAAGTTTAATTTGTGCATAGCGTACAAAATGCGTCGATGCACCGGCTTCAACCCATCACGCACATCGGGCAGAGCTCGCGACACAATTACGCTCATAGCATAGCTAAGATAAGATCTTTGCATCTCTTCTTCCAGAATTTTTATCTGGATCTGGTCTTCCAAAGACTGAGTACCCCCGAGTTCTTCTAATTCTATCTCAGGCAGATTATCACTCTCAGCTTGTGCCGACTGAGATATGGCTTGCCCAGCTGGCTCGACAAGTTTATTTTTAGCAATCAGTTCCTCTAAAGTTTGCTTTTCTTCCTTAGCTTTAGAATCTTCTGGAAAGAGTGGTAAATCAGCATCAGAGGCAAAAATATCTGCAGACATAACGTTTTATTGGTAGCTACAAAATACCTATTGTCAAGCTATCTAATTTAGTAATTGAAGTGTAGTTTGGTATAATTTTGGCTCATCGACTAAATGCTTACATTGCTTAAAAAGCTGGAATTTCCAGGACCAATAAAAACCTAAAAATAGTTTCAGATCAAAAAACAGTTCACTCTAACCCACGAAACTTAAGCTAAACAAAAAATTCTAAAATTTTTTGACTAAACAAATTTTTTAAAAAAAACTGTTACATCAAAACATATACAAATAATTAATTGCCTTATGTCACAAAAACAAAACCTCCAGGGAAGCACAGTTAGGTATTTTATTAAACTGTCCGCAATTACTTCTGGAATTATTCTAGTTTTTTCTATTGGCTTAGGAATTGTAACGAACAATTTAGAAAAGCCTAAGTCAAAACAAGTATTAGGTACCACTGAATTATTGAATTCAAACAACACTCTACCTAAAACGGGTAGAGGTGATCCTAGTCAACCAAGCAAGAATCCTCAAAACCCAAACCTTGTAGACAATCCTCAAGTTCCCAAAGGTTCACCCCAAAATTCCTCCACAAGAGGCAACCCCAGTCCTGGTACTAACAGAACTCAACGCATAAGTGATCCTAGCCAACCAAGCAAGAATCCTCAAAACCCAAACCTTGTAGACAATCCTCAAGTTCCCAAAGGTTCACCCCAAAATTCCTCCACAAGAGGCAACCCCAGTCCTGGTACTAACAGAACTCAACGCATAAGTGATCCTAGCCAACCAAGCAAGAATCCTCAAAACCCAAACTTTGTAAACAATCCTCAAGTTCCCAAAGGTTCACCCCAAAATTCCTCCACAAGAGGTAACCCCAGTCCTGGTACTAACAGTACTCAACCAGTATTTGAATCAGACACAGTAATTTGTTACCAACAAATTAACCTCGTAAAAGATCGAAAAGACCAAATGGATCCAAAAGGTCCAATAGATCCACCAATAGATCCACCAATAGATCCAAAACCAATAGATCCAATAGATCCAATAGATCCAAAACCAATAGATCCAATAGATCCAAAACCAATAGATCCAGATAAAACCTCTATTATTTGTTTCCCTAAGAATACTCCTCAACAACCCCCTGTTATTAACAACAGCAATATCTTAAACGCTGGTTCTAGCAATAACAAATGTCCTGATGTATATATTTCTACTACTCAACCAAACAACCCAGTAATACCGAACATCTCTATTAACAATTTTCCAGATCAAAACTCAAATAATTTGCAAAAGTTAAACCAAAACTTGGCTTGTGAAACTAATTTTCCCTGGTGGATTGTCGTCTTACTTAGCGTTTCTTTAGCCAGTTCTTTGATTTACCTGAATTCTCAAACCCAAAAAACTAGCTCTCAAAACAGTAAACCCAAATCTGTTGTTGTTAGTTAGCTGCAACTGATAAAGCTTAAAAAAACAATTTAACTCAAATCTTATGACTACCAATAAAAATCTCCTAACAATTATCTCAGCCATTTTTATGGTCACAGGTATTGGTTTATACCTCGGACGCAATCAAGCTTGCTTTGACCAAAACTGGATGTTAGTACTTATTTTAGTTATTCTTAACTTTGCTGCTACAGTCTTAGTACTAACTAAAAATCCTACTTCTTCTGAAGAAGGCCAAAAAAGTTAGACTAAGGTTGACAAAAGTTACCTTTACTTCTTGATTAAGGGTGTACCTAGTACCAGGTATCCTATATTGGATAGAAATATGAGCGTTAAATCGAGTTTAAAAGCCTATAAATTAAAAAAGAAAGCCAACAGAGAGCTGTTGCTTAGCGTGTCTATTTTCCTTTTAGGCAGAGAAGAATTAAGAAAACACTTTTGGACAGTGCGTAGTGTTCATTACGATAAACAAAACCAAAAGGTAGCTATTGGTATCAATACAATTACCGGCAAATTGGGAACTACTTTGGCTAAACTACGCAAGACCGCCAAAGTTTTATCAGATTATTTGTACGAACAAGGACTAACTTTTAAGAAAACCAAAATTAGTTTCTTTGTAGATAAAGAAGACGAAAAACTACAAAAAATCTATACCTTACTGGAAGAGATTGAACAAGATCAATTAATTAAAGACTAGTTGAATATGTGGGAATTTTTAGGTTGGTTATATAATCAAATAGTTTATCTTCCGCAATTGAATCTGCTAGAGCTATTATATCTTTTAACTAACGATATTGGCTGGTCGATTGTCGTTCTTTCTATCTTGATTAATTTGTTGTTATTCCCTTTGTTTTCCAAAAATTACTTAAATAGTCAAAAGTTAAAATTGCTTCAGCCTAAACTCAAAGAGTTACAAGAACAATATCGCCATAATCCAGTAGAATTGATTAATAAAACTAAAGAATTTTACCATAAACATGACATCAAAACCGGCTATACCTTCTTAATTTTAATTTTACAAATACTATTTGCTAGTGGGCTATTTCGTTTAACCAACAATTTATCCCACGGCAATCAACTAACTGGATTGTACAAGTTTTTTTTCGATCATTCCGAAGCTCAGTTCAGCAACCTAGCTTTTGGTGTTTTAGAAATTAGTCGGCCAGCTAGCGCCTATTTGTGGTTGCCGATTATTATTGGTGTGTTATCCTATTTGTTGGGGATGTATATGTTTCGTTGGGGTCCAAAAATGCCTGTCCCAGAAACCAAAAATAGCAATAGTACTGAGCTCCAACCAATAGACCCAGAAGCTTTACAAAAAAGTTTAGAGTGGCAGTCAATTTATTTCTTTCCAGCTATTGTGTTTGTCACAACTTACGTCATCCCCACTGGTGTAGCTATTTATATTTTAACTACGAGTGCTTTAGCCTTAGTGAGACAAATTTACATTACCTATGTTTATAAAGACCAAATTTATCTACTGGCAGAAGCTATAGCTAAAACTGACCCCCTGGCTAAAGATGACGATCCAAGTAATAACTTGGAGGCTGATCTAAAACCTAATTTAGCCACTACTCAACCATTACCAACTTTGGTCCAAACCAAAACTGACAAAAAATCATCCAATAAGTCATCTAAGTCTAGATTAGCTTTAAAAGCTGTAATCAAAACTAACAACAAACTAAAACAAAAAACCAAAGTCAAATAACTTTGAAATTGATTATGCTACTTGAACAAAGAGCTGAAGTTATTAGCCTATTAAAAACTGTGTTTGATCCAGAAATGGGTTTCAACGTGTATGATCTAGGTTTAATTTATGGTGTCGACGTTAATCCCCAAGGAGAAGTTTATATTTTGCTAACTTTTACTAGCTCAACCTGCCCCTTTGCCGAAACCATCCTTGAAGAAATCAAAACCAAAGTGGAAAACCTTAGCTGGGTGAAAAAATGCACTCTCGAAGTCACTTTTGACCCACCTTGGAATACCAACATGATGAGTGAGGAAGCTTTACTAGCTGCTGGTTTACTTTGATTAAGTCAAAGATAAATTTTTTTCAAAATTCTAGCTTTTAGTTAAACTGAACGTCAATAATTCGCTTTGCGAAGGTAATTCAGTTGGAATTTTCATCAACCTAGCTTATTAGTATAAGATTAGTTTTTTTAAAGGCTTTAAAAAACTGCTTTTCTAAAATTTAACTGAACTTTTGTTGTTTCAACCTTGATTAATTAGAATCAAGATTTTTGAAATTTAAAAAAATTGGGTTAGCAAACAGACCTTGTAGGGTAGATATAAAGTAAATATTTTCTGTTTATCGAACAATAAAAAGTGAAATAGCAGAAATTTATTTAAAGTCACAGATCTGTCGTTAAAAGCATTCAAAGTATTGTTAATGAACTTGTATCAAAAATAATCTGAGCTAAAAATGCATCAACTAGATGAAGAAAAATTTAATCAATTACATTTTGTTTGGAATTAACTTTAAGTTCTCGATAAAAACCAACAAGAAATCCCCACTCACATGTAAATATTACGTAAATATTACAGTTATCTAGCTAGCATATTCTACTACTCGATCCTCCCACATACCTATAATCTTGATTTCTCCGGGGAACTTTACTTCTGAACTAATTCTTTTGGCTATTTTTCTTGTAATAGAATGCATTCTGGCAGCCGAAACTTTTTCGGTGTCAAAAAATACCCACAGTTCTCTAGCACCTCGCATAACCCAACTTTTAGTCACACCTTCCACAGACTTAGCTATATTTTCCAGGGCTTCTAACCTTTGGAAATAAGCTTCCATCGATTCTTTCCTGGCTCCTGGACGACCTCCACTGATGTTGTCACAGGCATCTACAATTGCAGCTTCTATGCAAAAACCATGTTCTTTATCGTAATAACTGTGAACATCTCCACCAGTAGAGTGGTGGCTAGAAATACATTTTTTAATTCGCCAGTCTAAATTGAACATATCACAAATTTTTTCACCCAGGGTAACATGATCGGTTTTGGGTTCATACTCTTCATCTAAAGCTTTACCAATATCGTGCAATAAAGCTCCTTTAATACATATATCTACGTCAATTGGATTCCTGGAAGGAAAGTGCTCGTTTAATTCCCGAGCCAATAAGCCAGCCAATTTAGCCATTTCGATGCTGTGTTTGAGCATGTTTTGCCCATAACTAGTACGGAATTTTAGTCTTCCTAAGATACGGACTAACTTTGAAGGAAAGTCGACAATACCTAATTCGTCGACAGCTTCTTTACCAGCTTCGGCAATTTCTTGAGCGATTTCACTTTTGGCTTTCTCGTACATTTCTTCAATTGAAGAAGGATGAATCCGACCATCAGCTAGAAGTTTTTCTAAACTACGCTTGGCAATATTTCGGCGAATTGAACTAAAACCAGATATTGTTACTACTTCTGGCGTCTCGTCAATAATAATTTCCACCCCTAAGGTTTTTTCTAACCACTGAATATTGCGCCCTCCCTTACCGATAATTTTACCTTTTTCATCTTCACTGGAAAGCTTAATAGAGGTAATGGTTAGTTCATTAGCCACTTCACTAGAGCATCTTTGAATAGCCATGGCTACTATGTTTCTAGCTTCCTCATTAGCTCTTTCTTCAACTTGATCTAAAATTTTTTGTTGCAGCGATAATAATTCTTCTCCTAGTTCCTCCCTAGTTTGCTCTAAAATTTGTTGTCTAGCTTCAGCTCGGGTAAGTTTAGCTATAGATTCTAGTTGTTGGCTAATTTGCTCAGTTAGACTAGCCTCTCTTTGCTCTAATTCCGCTTGTTTGGTTTGCAATTTTTCTTTAATTTCTCGTAAGTCTTGTTTTACTTGCTCGATATGTTCTCTTTCTTGAGAAAGCTTATCTAAACGCTCTTGTAAAACTACTTCTCGTTTTTCTAAATTAGCTTGCAACTCAATAATTCTTTGACGCATTCTATTCTCTTCCTCTTTGAGCTTGGCTTCCAGTTCTAGTTCTTTCTTTTGCAAGACAATTTGGTTTTTAGACTCTAATTCTTGCCAGATTTCAGCCCTTAACTCTTTTTCTCGAGTAGTTTGTTCTTGGATTAATTTGTGTTTAAGTTGATCTATCTCTCTTTGCTTCTCTTGTTCTAGCTGTTTGACTTTTTCAGCAAGTTTTTGCTCTAGTTCCTGGCTAGATAAACTTTTAGAAGAATTATTTTTTAGTCTGTTGTAACGATAAGCAAAGTACCCAGCAGCTATTACCGCAACCAACAAAATCAATGTTTGTAGTAAATTAGACATAAACTCATTAAACCTAATCCTGGAGCCGATGACAGGACTCGAACCTGCGACCTAGTCTTTACGAGGGACTTGCTCTACCAACTGAGCTACATCGGCGGAAATTTTTAGTTTACCAAAAACTGAACCTAAAAAACCTACTAACAAGTTAGGATCAGTAATTATTGAATAAAACTGAAATATAACTGAGCAAGTGGTAATTTTATTTTAAACAAGTTTACTTAAAAACAAGTTTTTCACTACTATTAAAATAATCGTAGTTGGAGCTTAGTTTTGTTTAGAAGAACAATTTTGTCAACTGTTTTGACCGGCTGTTTCCAAATTCCAAATTTTACTAATTTATTCCAAATTTTTAATTTTGACTGTTGGTTTTATTAACAGTCTACCTGTTAAGCTTTATTATTGATGTCATAGTTAAAAGTTGGCAACTGAGTGGTACTTAGTTTATTTAAACTTTAAGTAGTCGTGGAAAACCGTTTTAGACAAATAGTTAATAAGAGCAAACAGTAAACAAACTGACACTAAAATTTAACGGACAGTAAACTCAAGCTGGGTTGAATAAAAGATTTCAATTAACCACTATTTATGGATTACCTAAAGTTTAGGGTTTAGAAAATTTTTAACTGAATTTTGCAAAACTTAATCAACTTTTTGGCTAATTTTGGTTAGTTAAGTTTTGGATCGCAAAAACTCCTTCACTTGTTGTACCCGTTCTGACACGCTACCTCTAGCTACTAAGTAATCACCACTAGCAAACCACTTAGCTAAGTAGCTTTCAATAATAGCTGCAATTTCGTGACGACTACTAAGATCGGCTCGTAAGTGCTCTGGTTCTACATCAAACTCAATTGGTAAATAAATAAAGTGTGTGTAATTCTTCAATCTTTCCTTAACTAAACGTTCATAAATCCGAAAATCCGATTGACTCATATCAGCGTTTAGCTTAGTATAGGCTAAATTATCTAAAACTGTGCGATCAGAAATGAAACCGTTTTGACCTTCGTTATCTTCTCGATCAATTTGATTTAATAAAGCATACTTTTGAAAACTAGTCCGAATGTCAGACGGTATTTTCTCGAAATTATCAATGCCAAAATTTTCCCATAAAGTTCTCATAGTTCTTTTAATAACCGGTAGTTTTAATTCTTGATTTAAGGCTTCCAAAAGAGTTGATTTACCTGTGCCATGAGCACCACAAATACCAATTTTGTACATAATCAAGATTTTTTTAAAAAGCTACACGTAGCCAAAATTAACTTTGTAGTTTGTATAGTTCAAATTAAGATAGGAAAAAACTTGTCAAACTAAAAAATGGATTTACAATCTATTGCAAAGTTATTTTTTCTAAAAAATCAACCAGGAAGACACTTAATGTCAGTGGCATCAAAAAATAGCTAGATGCATAACTAATTCAACTTAACACTGGTAACTATAAATTTTCCAGCAACCAACTGTTAATATGACTGAGTGTTACCCATTCCTTCAGGTTAAACAACTTTAATAAAAGTATCAGATTGAACTAAATTTAAAAGATCTTATTAAGAATGTTTAATCAAGAGAACACTGTCTAGTGAAAAAAAATATAAGTTACCTCAAAACTTTCAAATTAGATAAGATTAATACTAGCTTAGTTTTTTACTGTATTCTGAAACACCCCTAGCCAAACTAGCGGGTATTTCCTTAATACCAATGGCAATTTTAACAATCAAGTTGTTAATAGCTCCAGCCACCATAGCCATTGACTGGTCTTTGGTAGGAGTTTTTGCCAACTCCCAAGTTCGAGCTTTTTCGTAAAAGTTGCCGACTACTACGGAACCAATTACGTCAAAATGTAATTTAAAATCTTTAGCTACTAAATCTAAAATATTTTTCGCTACCGATACCTCGTCACTTTGACCAGGATCAAACATATAAGCCAAATAAGTCTGGCCAGATAACTTTGGCAAACTAGGAAAAATTCTATTTAACAAAGAATTTTTAACCACTTGAATCATCAACCCTTTAGATCTAGCAGCCATTCTAAATTTCTGGTTAGTAACCGCATCTACTGGGACTCGACTGTTCTTAGTAGTTAAAAACAAAACCGACTTTTGAGTCGCCACATTGTTAGTCAACACATCCAGAATAGTAACTTTTTTGGCTCTAGTAACAGGCATAATTTTTTAAAAAAGCTTTCTGATAAAACTTTCTGGCAAGAGTTAAGTTTTGTCAAGTTTAGCGTAATCATTTGTGTGGAAACATAGTTTGACAGTCTAGTGTGACTTAGTTTAAAGGTTATCTATTTAATTCTCAATGATTATGACATCAACCATCTTGGTTACCGGAGGTTTGGGTTACATCGGTTCACAAGTAGCCATAGATTTAATAGCTGAAAAATATAACGTAATTTTGTTAGATAAAAATCAACCAAAAAGTTACCAAACCTTTGTTCACCAGACTACTTTTCTTCAGGTAGATTTGTTGGATTATACCAGTCTACAGCAAGTTTTCAATCGTTACCCCATTGATTTAGTAATTCACTTTGCTGCGTTAACTAATGTAGCCGAAAGTCAAAATAACCCACTTGAATATTATAAAATTAATGTTGTAGGAACTTTTAATTTGCTAACTAGCATGCTACAACAACAAGTAAAAAAAATTGTGTTTTCCTCAACCGCTGCCGTTTATGGTTCTCCAAAAGTGGAAATCATAGACGAAACATTGCCTAAACAACCAATCAATGTTTACGGTAAAACCAAAAGCGTAGCCGAAGAGATGATTCAAGCTTGGGCTCAGGCATATGGTTTACAAGCCATTTTTCTGCGTTATTTTAACGCTGCTGGAGCCGATTGGCAAAACCGTACTGGTGAAGACCACGATCCAGAAACTCACCTAATTCCTTTGGTTTTACGCGCTCTTGATCAAGGTCAAGCTATATCCATTTTTGGCGATGATTACCCTACCTATGACGGTACTTGCATTCGAGATTATGTGCACACAGTAGATTTGTCTACAGCCCACCTTGCAGCAGCTAAATATTTACTGAACTTAAACCCAGATAAACCATACTGCGAAGCTATTAATCTGGGTACCAGCGCAGGTCATTCAGTTCAAGAAATAATTCACCTAGCTGCAGAAATTACTGGCCTACCGGTCAAAACTCAAATTTTGCCTAGAAGAACCGGAGATCCAGCTAAACTGATAGCTAGTAACCAAAAAGCCAAAGAGCTATTAGATTGGCAACCAAAATCTAATTTACAACAAATCTTAGAAACAGCTTGGTCTTGGTACCAAAAACTGAAAATATTCAAGAAGCCAACTTAGTAGCACAAAAAACATAAAAAAATTGGCATTTTCGAGTAATATAAACTTTGATCAACGATACAAACACAATCTCGATTGTGTGGAACGTGACCACATTGCCATAGTCGATAAAACTAGTTTAATAATATAGAAAACTTATTCAACTAAATTTTGCAGTTGGTTTTCCAATTTATATTTGGTAATGTTAGCAATAGTGGTTTGGGCAATGGCTGTAAGAGCTTCAACTGTAAAGAATGCTTGGTGTGAAGTAACAATAACGTTGTTAAATAAAAGTAATTGAGCCAGAATTGGATCTTGTACCACCTGATTAGACAAATCTTTAAAAAAGTAACCCTTTTCAAATTCGTAAACATCCAAACCAGCACCTTTAACCTTACCAGACTTAATCGCTTCTACTAAAGCTTCACTGTCGATCAAACCACCTCTAGCAGTATTAATGATAATCACTCCGTCCTTCATTTTAGCAAAAGCTTGTTTGTTGAGTAAATGATAAGTTTCTGGTGACAACGGACAGTGTAAACTGATAATATCGGAATTCTGTAGCAAAACATCTAAATCCTCATATTGGGCTAATAACTTACTAGCTAAATCAAAATTAGGATACTTGTCGTAAAGCAATACTTGCAGGCCAAAAGCTTTACAAATTTCAGCCACAATAGCCCCAATTTTACCAGTACCAATGATGCCTATAGTTTTACCATATAGATCAAATCCCAATAAACCTTCTAAACTATAATTATTGTCCCGAGTACGATTGTAGGCTAGATGAATTTTACGGTTGACTGCTAAAAGCAAGGCTAAAGTGTGTTCAGCCACACTATGTGGAGAATAGGCTGGTACCCGAAAAACTTTAATTCCCAAAGACTTGGCATACTGATAATCTACTTGGTCAAACCCAGCACAACGCAAAGCCACAGTGTCTATTGATAAACGCTTGAGTTCGTCTAAAATAGGTCGATCTACTACATCGTTAACGAACACACAAACAGCGGCCGCACCAATTGCTTGGTTAAGCAGACTTAGACTTATATTTTCAGCAATATAAACAGGTTCAATTTGGCAAGTATGAGTTTGGTTGAAATTGTTAATTTCTGTTTGAAAAAATTTTGCATCATAAGGTTTAGTGTCAAAAAAGACGATTTTTAATAAGTTAGCAGCTGCAGACATAAAACTTTTTAATAGTTAGTAGTTTCAAATAAATAAAACTCTTTTATACTCCGTTACCGAAACGTATTCCACCACTTTTAGTCGGATAACTTTACTTTCCTGCGTAATACCCCAAACGTCTAGCTCTCCATCCAGTAAAATTTTAATTGGACCTTTGTGAAAAAGGTTGTTTTTCTGACAAATCTCTTCCTGGTGAACACAAAAGACCAAGCTCCAATAACTATCATAATCCATAGGGGCAATTATTACAGCTTCCTGGTTAAACCCTAAACTAGACTGTAAATTATTTGTACTCACAGAGTAGCGATAATCGCCAAGTCTAGGTTTAGTTGATCTTAAAGTTAAGGGTAAAACTGAATTGTCAAACTCTGTAGGCCTAATTTTTTGCCAATCGAAAAAATACGTAGTTTTTCGGTTAAACCATAAATCTACTACTGGTTGAAAAAATATACTGGCAGCCAATTTTAACCAATGAGGTTGATGATAGTAATAATTATATTGGTTAATTCTAAATTCATACAGAATCAAACTTACAGTAAGGTAGACTAACAATATAATCCAAACTAATTTAGTTAACAAACGCATTAATAAGACTTTAGTTGTAATTTTTTAAAAAACTATTGAGTCAAAAATTTTTAAAAAACTAACTATCAGTAACTAATTGTTGTCAAGTATATACCCAACCCATAACAAATGGGTTTTTCCACCTGAAATATCCAATCTTTTTGGAGACTATTAACAAAAAATTGACAATAAGTATCAAAAGTTAACTTTACGCACTTTGCTTTCACTTTACCAAAAAGTAATCGAGAAAACCATTGATTGATTTTGAATCAAACAAATTCAAACAAACCTTGAAATGAATCCAGGTCCAATCTTTCCAGAGAACTTGAGGAAGTATTGGCTATCTACCTTTGCCAAGTGCTCTTGATTATTATACTCAGATTTTTCTTCCTAACTTCATTGGGGTCTATCTAATATAAGCTTAGCAAGCTTAGTCTTAGTCAACAAATGCACATTGCAAAATTACTAAGATCATTAAGATTATCTAGACTGGTAACCAGTTATTTGATTTTAATTTTTTTAACGGGCACTGTTATCAACACATGCTTTACTTTCTCTTGTTATAATTTGCTGAATACTTTTAAAATCGTTTAAACCTATATTTTACTCGATCACGACATTCTTTGTTACCTTTTGGCCAGCAAAAAATATGCTTTTTGATTTGATTATCTAATAAAAAAATCCTCTTGTATAATAAAAATTAGGCACCAAAAAACTAAACACAATTACAAGATTACAAACATTTGAAACTAGCTCTAGTGTTTAAACCCTACAACTAACTATCTGGATAGAACAATTCTATTGACGGCGCCCACAAACAAGTAAACTTTTAAAAAACTATCTTTCTAAACAACGGAAGCTTAAAATTGTCTAATTTTTAATTATTCTGGGAAATCAGGACGGCAAGTTTCAATTTTAGCTAATTTCTTTGGCTACAATTTCTAAGTCTTTTTTAGCCATTATTTCCACCAACTCTTCAAACTTAACTTTTGGATATCACCCCAGCTTAGTTTTGGCTTTGGACGAATCCCCAATTAGAATGTTCACTTTGCAGGTCTATAAAATTCCTGAGACACAGCTACGATGACTTTTCCTATGTTTTTGTCTATCCCTCGTGGATTAATTCCTTCGCCTTCCCATTGCAAATCAAAACCAACTATTTTGGCTGCTCTCTCAACAAATTCTCTCACAGTATGGGTTTCTCCTGTAGCAATCACATAATCATCAGGTTGCGGTTGTTGCAACATGAACCACATAGCTTCGACATACTCAGGGGCCTATCCCCAATCCCTTTTAGCATCTAAGTTGCTAAGTATAAGCCTATCTTGTAATCCGTATTTATCCGGGCTAAGGAATAAGTTATCTTACGGGTACCCCTTAAAGGGGATTCATGATTAAACAAAATGTCAGAACAAGCGAACATTTTATAGGATTCTCTATAATTTACGGTAGTCCAGTGTGCAAAAGCTTAGCCACACCATATTGTGACCTTGGATAGAATGGCGTCTTTTTTTGTGGGACCTGTTGAACCTTACCAAACATCTCGCTTGTAGAAGTTTGAAAAAATTTAGTGTCAGGTTTATCTTCTCTCAGATTTCAAGAATTCTGAGAACATCCATGGCATCAATATCAGAAGTCAATATAGGCTGGGCAAAAGAGGCTTGTACAAAACTTTGAGCAGTAGGTTATAGACTTCATCTGGTTGTATGTCTCTAATAACTCTTGCTATATTGGTAAATTCCAATAGGTCCATGTAAACTATATCGACATGCTTTTCAATTCCCAATTCTTTTAGCCTCCATAGGTTAGTATCCCCGCTTCTTCGGTCAGCAGCATAAACCTTATAACTCCTTTCTAAGAGAAACTTAACAAGATAAGCCCCATCTTGCCCTCTTATACCAGTAATTAAAGCTTTAGTCATATTTGCTTCTTTGTATCGAAATTATTCCTTTATCAATCTCACTTTTAATAGTCTCGATTATCCAGTTTTAAGAAAGGTCTTTTTCGTTAAAAAATCACCGACAATGTGAAAAATTTTTGTAAACTCTTCTGTAAAGAAATAAAGTTGCCGCAGAACTTAAAAGAGTAATCACTGTAATATGTGTACAACACCACACTCGGATTAGTCTGTTTATTATAGATCACTAGACTTTAGTTTGAAGTTGATAATCTACATAAATGATCCCTATCCTTCCAACCTACGGGGATTGGTTGAGGCTAATGCTCATGTTACTAAATATTTCGACCAAACTATATTTTTGTATGAATTCTTCTTCAAAGAAGAATTAAAAAACTAAAATTTAATCCACAAAACTGAGTAAAAGAAACTACTAACCCGTCTAATTTGCTGATAAACCAACTATAGGGCGATAAATTACCTATGTTTTACACACCAACTAGTAATGTAATACAAAGCTAGTTGATTAAACTATGATAAATTTCTATTAAGCGATTGTATTTAGCTACTCTTTCACCTCTGGCTGGAGCCCCTAATTTAATAAATTCGCTTTGAGCAGCAAAAGCCAGATCAGCTATAAAATCATCAGTTGTTTCACCACTGCGATGACTAACTACAGTAATATATTGATTCTCTTTAGCTTGGTTAATCATCGCACAGGTTTCCGAAACGCTGCCAATTTGGTTAAGTTTAATCAACACCCCATTAGCTACATGGTTTCTTAAACCAATCTCTTCAAACCTACGAGGATTAGTTACAAAAATATCGTCACCAATCAAGTGTATTTTTTGGCCCAACATTTCAGTCAAAACTTGCCAACCTAGTATGTCATCTTCACTAAAACCATCCTCGATGGAAATTAAAGGATATTTTTCCACCAACTGAGCATAAAACTCAGTTAAAGTAGTTTGGTTAAACTCTCGGTTGTCTAATAAATAGTTTTTTTTCTCTGAAACAAAAAACTCATTAGCGGCAGCATCCAAAGCTAACTGACAATCAACTGTGGAATAATTGCTATTAGTGATAGCTTCCAACAAGTAGTCTAAAGCTAGTTCGGTAGGCAGTTTGGCTTGATCTTGAAAGTAATTTTCTCCATTTTGACCACCGCTAGAATCGTTTACATTTGGAGCAAACCCTCCTTCATCACCTAGGGCTGTACTTTTGCCATGAGCTTGCAACAACTTTTTCAAAGAATGGTAAATTTCTGAAGCAGCTTGGACATCTTTTAACAAATTGCCCTGATTAGGAACTATCATAAATTCCTGAATGCTGATTCCGTTATCAGCATGCTTACCTCCGTTGAGTACATTGCACATTAATCTAGGGAACTTATAAACAGCTGATAAAGAGCTAAAATACAATCTTCTTAAATATTGCCATAGTTCCAAACCAGCTAAGTTAGCAAATGCTCGGTGAGCAGCCATGGATACAGCCAAAATAGCATTAGCACCTAATTGACTTTTGTTAGCTGAATTATCCAAATTTAACAGAAACTGATCTAACTCCATAGCGTTAGCAAACTCTTTATGGTTTAAACTTTCAAAAATCGGACCGTTAATATTGGCTACTGCTTGATCTACTCCCTTACCGTGAAAAGCTTTTTGGCCATCACGTAGTTCCAAGGCTTCATAAGAGCCAGTTGAAGCTCCGCTAGGTACACTAGCTTTAGCTGTCACTTTTCTGCCATTATGATCTAAAGTAAGCGCGCAAGCCACCGTTGGCAAGCCACGAGAATCTAATACCCAATTGGCTTTTAATTGAAAAACATGGGGCATAAGTGCAATTTATTTAGGTAACAGTAGAGGAATTTTCAACTCTGTCAAGTCGAGTTATACTGGTTGGTTTGGATTATCTAGTTTGTTGTTTATTCGGAACCAAAAGATTATATAAACTAAGGGTACCAACAATAGCAAAATAGATAAAATGGTTAATAGCCAAGATAAACTGACTGGAAGCAAACTTTTGGCAAGTGCTCCTAATAGCAAACCTGCAATCGGACCTAATATAAAGCTAGTTTGTTGAACTAAACTTGCTGATCTATATTGATGAGATAACCACTTAAAGAACCCAAACAAAATTGGGGTAGTAAATAGAGAAATAATTGTGGAACTGGCTAAGCCAAAAATTAAAGTAGCCGCAATAGATTTGTAAAAATCACTAACTAAAAACAAAGGTACTAAGGAAGCTATAGATGTAACATTAGTTAAAAATACTGGTCTTAAACGTACTCCAGAAGCAAAAGCTATCGCTTTTTTCCAATTCCAACCTTGATCGATTTTTTGGTTAGCTAAATCAATTAGATAAATAGCTGTATTAACTACTAAACCAACCAAAATAACTAAACCGATGATTTCCAAAAAACCGAATTCGTCACCCACTAGCCAAGCCAAAGCTGGAAAAGATCCCAGAAAAGCCATAGGAATCGTAAACAAAATAGCTATAGGCATTAAGAAAGATCTAAAAAGAACTACTAATAAAAAGTAGACCAAAAAAATAGATACTATCAAAGCTATACCTAACTCTGTAAAGGTACGAGTAAACTCTGCTGTGTTACCAGTACTAAAGATGTCTATGCTCCCAGGTTCTAGACCTAGTGCTTTAGTTTTCTCAAAGTCGTTAGCAGAATAATAAGTTACTAATTTTTGGCCTATTTGGGCAGCCAAACCTCGATTATCGATATTTTCCCGATTTAATCTTAGTTTTAGCTCATTTACAGTCTCTCTATTCAACCTAGTAATAATTTGTTTGCCAGCAAATTCTTTAATTTCAGCTATATCTTGCAAAACAAACTTGCGACCAGAAGGTGACAAGATTTCTAAGTTAGCTAATTCTTGAATAGTAGTTGGAACTTGAATACCACTATCAACCAGCAAAATTTCAGACTCAGTCCCGTCTAAATTCAGTTTGCCAACTTTTTCTCTAACAGTTTGAGGGTATTTTTGGGCTATTTGCTGACTAACAAAAGCTAGCAAAGGAGTATTGGGTAAATATAGACCATTTTCTATGATTTTGCTACGATTAAAAATTATACTAATTTGCAGGTTTTCCTTTTTGCTAAAGCCGTCATCGACCTTAACTATTATTCTTTGATTTTCTGGACAATCCGATTTAATTTCGACTGTACTAGAACCAGTTTGACAAACTTGCTCTAAAGCCAACTTCCCAATAGCCACTGAAGCTTCTTTTAATTTTTGTAAATCTTCACTTTTAATAGCTAAACTAACCTGATAATTACTGTTACTAGGACCAGTATTAATTATACCAACTTGAATATCAAAGAAGTTGTTACCAAATCTTTCTTGAATTTGCTGATTTAATAAATAAGCTAATTCTTTAGAATTCAAATCACTAAACTGACCTCTGTTTTGAGGCTCTTTGAGTAAAATAATGTACCTTAGTTCGCCCTGACGAGTAGTACCATAAACAGCCTCGTTTTGGTTGATAAATTCCAATACTTCTTGTTCTAAGGTTAGCCGTTTAGCTTGGGGCAAGCCAGTTAGAAATTCCCCAGACAATTGTAAATAAGGAGCATTAGGATTGGAAGTAAACTGAACCGTCTTTAGTTTACCAGAACTAAACAAATAGGCTGTAGTTATTAGAGGAATAGCTAATACTAAAACAATCAGGCTAAATCTTAACAAAATTGATTTCCAAGAACTCATTGAACCATTTACATTCAGTATAAACTCGTTAATTTTGATGACCCACTTGGACACTTCCCATAAATTTTCTGCCTCACTATTTGATGCTTTGGGGTTACGTTTTAATATAAAACCACCTAACCAAGCTAAAAATATTATAGCTACTAAATAAGAACCGACCAAAGCTGGTACAATGGTTAAAGGAATGTAACTAAAAATTTTACCTAAAACTCCAGAAACAATCGCAAACGGCAAAAACACAATGATATTGGTTAAAGTAGAACTTAGCAAACCATCACCGATATCTTTCATTGACTCTAAAATCGCTTCTTGAAAACTTAAACCTAAGTCTTTTTTACTTTGTAATGATTCTAAAACTACCAAAGCTGGATCAACCACCAAACCAATGACTAAAACCAAAGAAAATAAAACCAGAGTGTTTAGATTTTCGCCTACTAACAAAATATAAACTATAGCAAAAGCCAAGCTCAAAGGTATTCCCAAAGAAGCTAAAATAGCTGCTCGCCAAGAGACAAAAATCAACATGATCACAAACACCAAAACCGCACCTTGCAACAAACCACTGACTACTTCATCTACTTGTTTTTTAGACTGTTCGTTAATGGAATAAGCTTGAATAATATTCACTTTTTGAATATCTATCTTGTCTGATTGTTTAAAGTTTAAATAATTTACTCCGGTGTACTTACTGACCAGGTCCTGGATGTTTTTTTCTAAAACAGGCAAATCGGTATTAACCACAGCTTTCACATTTACTAGCACAGCAGGTACCACCACTCCTTTATTAGTTTGGTTAAAACCATAAAAAGTCTCCAAGTCATCTAAAATTTCCCCACGATCGTTAACAAAAAAATAATCTACTTTTACTGTAGCTAGTTCACCTAACTTATAAGTTTTCGGTGTAAATACTTTGTTGGCTCCAGGTTGAACAGCTTTAGCCCCGGGGGTAGCTATTATTGGGAAATTTTGAATTTGCTCAATTAGATTGACTTCGTCAAAGCTAGCCGAAATAATTTGGTTTCGCTCATTAATAGTTACGTTTGCCGCTATTGGTAAAGTTTGACCAATCGAGGCTAATTGAGCTTTAACCTGAGCTTCTTCAATACCTTCTTGACGCAATTTATTTTTGTCTATAGCCACAACTATCTTACGGCTTAAATCTACTTGTGGCGTCACCGAATCTACTTGATTTAAGTTAAGTAGATCATCTTTGAACCTAGTGTAAGTATCAAATAATTGAGCTCGATCTGGTGCAGTAACCGCAAAAATGAAGTCTGTACTAGCAATTTTGGGCGAAAAAACTGTCGGTTTAGACACGTTTTGAGGCAATTTTAGAGAGTCAATTTTTCTTTGAATGTCGGTAATTATTTGATTTACGTCAGCATCAACCTTCAGAAAAGCAGTTACTTGAGCTACAGAATTACTACTAGTAGAATTCACATTCTCAACTCCAGAAGTAGTTAATACTACAGTCTCAATAGGTCGAGTTACCTCTTTTAAGATAGTCTCCGAATTAGCCCCAGGATACACAGCGTTAACAATAACTACATTAATCTGTGGACTGGGAAAACCAGTAGTACGTAGGGCTAACAAGCTGCCTAAACTGACTAGAACTAAAAAAATTAACAACAAAATAGTAATTCGACTATTTTCAATAAAAAATTTAGCTAAACTATAGGCCAAATTGAATTTTTTTGGAGCAGACATAAATAATTAATTATTTGCTTGTAGCTTAAGTAATAGTTTATCAACAACTTGGTAAAGTAGGCGTAATTCTGATTCTTCCAACAAAGCTTGCCACTGTTTACTTAGACTATCCATAATAACTATGGAAGATTGAAATTTATCTTGTCCTTTGGTAGTTAATTGCCAAAATTTTTGCTTACGATCAGGCTGGTTCTCTTGTTTTTCAATAAGCCCCAATTTTTCTAATTGTTCAATCTGTTTACTCACCGACACTTCGCTAACCCCCAGCCAACTAGCAATTTGTTTTTGGTTCACTGCTGACGAACACTGAAGCATACTAAGTAACAAAAATTGAGATAAACTTAAACCAACAGATTCTTGCAACTTCTTGCTAGCAAGTTTATCAGTTAAAAGAACCAAATAGTGGATTCTAAAAATTAGAGAATTCTTAAAATTAAGAATATTTTGCTCCATGCAACCCCCAAATAAATTTACACATTAACTATTAATTAGTTAACTATTAACTAGTTAATAAAACCTGTAAATTTTGTCAAGATAGGACTAGTCAACTATGCTTTAAACTAATTTAGAATTAAAAAACCAGAACGAGATGCTCCTAGGCCGAGGCACTGTTACATGAAAAAATAATTCCTGAACGGATTGATAAGCTAAGCCAGGTTTTAACAGTTCTAGACCAAATCACTAAATAACGCCAACAAGTATCAACATTCCGATTAAGATCAACACCACCCCTAACAGTTGGTAAGCCGCTGAACTGGACCCTCCAGTAAATCGGGCTCCCCATTCGAAAGGTACTGCATCGCTAAACTTAGTTGGCCAGAGTATCATAGACAAGCCCAAACCCATAACCACCAAAGCCAAGATAAAGTTAAGCATAAGTTTATGATTTAAATTTTTTCAGGACAATTTGTTCAATTTCGAAAGCTAATTTATAAATTTTATCTTCACTGAATTCTGGACCCATAATTTGGCAGCCAACCGGTAATTTCGAAGTTTTCGGTTCGGTGGTTAAATTTGAAGAATCTGGCACTTCGACTAAACCTGCTGGTACGTTAATAGCTGGAATCCTGGTTAAATTGGCGCTAATGGTCATAATATCAGACAAATACATAGCTAAAGGATTGTCTGATTTATAACCAATAATAAAAGGGAATTCTGGACTGGTAGGAGTAATAATTAGGTTTACTTGCTGGAAAGCTTCGATAAACTGTTGTCTTAAAGCAGCCATTACTTTCTCGGCACGATTATAATAGGCATCATAAAAACCAGAAGACGAGGCAAAGGTTCCGAGCATAATGCGACGTTTAGGCTCATCGCCAAAACCCAATTCTCGAGCAGAGAAAAACGGCTCAACTTCAGCTACATTAGCTAAAATTTGGGGTGCAAAGCGAATACCATCATATCTTTCTAGATTAGAGGCCACCTCTACGGTCATTATAGTGTAATAAATAGCCAAAGCATATTTGGTCAGAGGTAAGTCTAATTCTATAATAGAATGCCCAAGTCTAGCTAATTCTTGGCTAAGATCTCTAATCCTAGAGCTAATTTGAGGCTCTACGCCTTCCCCCAATAGTTCTCGAATTAATCCTATCTTAAAAGGTTTATCAGTTCTAACAATTTTTCTAGAACTATTTAGTTTATCGTTAAAATAAGCTAACAGACTATCTAAACTCTGCCGTAATTCATTAGTATTTTGAGAGGTTTGATCGTTCGGATCTTGGCCCATAATACTTTTAAAAACTAATAGATTATCATAAACATTATTGGTAAATGGCCCTATTTGATCTAAAGATGAGGCCATGGCCATTAAGCCGTAACGAGAAACCGCACCATAGGTAGGTTTAAGCCCAACTAAATTACAAAAAGCAGCTGGTTGCCGAATAGAACCGCCAGTATCTGAACCTAGACTAAAGACTACTTGTCCAGAAGCTACAGCTGCTGCCGGGCCACCCGAAGAACCACCAGGAACTCTGTCTAAATCTAATGGATTACGAGTAATTTGATAAGCACTGTTTTCTGTACTGGAGCCCATGGCAAACTCATCTTGGTTTGTCTGAGACAATAAAATAGCCCCTGCTTGTTTTACTTTTAGATAAGCAGTAGCCGAGTACGAAGCTCGATAATCTTGTAAAATTTTGGAACCAGAAGTAACAATTTCACCTTCAACTAAAATATTATCTTTCAAACTATAAGGAATCCCAAACAATGGATAGTCTTGAAGTAAGTCTTCAAACCAAGAAGATGTTTCTTTAGATTGATATTCTTGTAGCAAATATTCACAATGTTTTGCTTCTTCTATAGTTAATTTTTCCGGATAGCGCAAGACAGCCTTGATCTCACGATCTACTTGTTTGGAACGATTTAAAAAAAATTGGACAATCTGAATAGGAGTAGATTTTCCTTGTTTATATAAGGCATGAATTTCTCTAATAGTAGGGTTTTTGGAAACCGCAAACATAAGGCTAATTAGCTAAAATTTAATTCTAGTAAGCCAGTGCTCATACTCGGGAAGCTTACCCTGAGTAATCAACATTAATCGATTTTTAATTTTTTCAGTAATAGGTCGATGATCGGGTAACTGAAATTGTTCTATTTGCACTACCGGTGTAACTCTGGCCGCCGTACCTGTAAGAAACACTTCGTCAGCAATGATTAGTTCAGTTTTATCTACTGATCTTTCAACAACCTCTAAGCCTAGATCGTTTTTAGCCAATTGAATTACGCTATCTCTAGTAATTCCTTCCAAAATATCCTGATCAACTCCTGGGGTAATTAGTTTACCGTCTCTAACCAAAAAAATATTCATTCCCGTAGCCTCACAAATTTTACCCTGATTATTCAATAATAAAGCCTCGTCAAAACCACGACTTAAGGCTTCTGTCTTGGCCAAACAAGAAGTAATGTAAGTACCGGTAATTTTACCTCGTAACGGCAAAGAGGCATCTACTTGTCTTTGCCAGGAAGCAATAGCACAACGCACACCCGTACTTGGCAAATAGTCATCCAATTCTAAACCATAAATCAATAAATCGCTTTCATCTTGCATTTTGGGAGTAATGCCCAAGCTAGAATTGTATACCAAAGGGCGAATATAAAAAGATTTGTTAGGTCGGTTTTGTTTTACAAACTCTATGATTTTTTCCGCGATATATTCTGGCTCAATTTGATAATTCAAATACTTGGCACTATTACTTAAACGCTTGCTGTGACGATCCAAACGAAATAGCAACACCTCACCCGAATCAGCAATAGTACCTCTTAAACCACCAAAGGCCGCTGTGCCATAATGTAAAGCATGGACCGCTATTGATAGCTTTGCCTCAACAAAAGGTATAAACTGACCCTGTAAAAAAGCAATAGGTAAAAACTTCCAGTTAGTAGCCATAATTACTCGATTCCTCACCTAAGGAACAATCTAACAAATTGTCAACTAAATCAAGCTAAAAAGCTTAGCTATACCAAGCTGACTAAATAGTTGATGATTGATCAAATTTAAGTAACCCCAACTTGGTTAGGATTTATTTTATTCAATAGATTTTTGTCTTTGAATTAGCTTAATTGAGTTGGTTGAACAGTATCTTCACTTTTTACTAAAAACCAACTTTGCTATAAGCATTCCAAGAGAAAGTATTGGTTTTGGTCTTTGTTAGTTTGCTCTTATATTAATGCCTTTTTAGGAATTATTTTAGGAAATGTTTTGACCTACTTCTTAAGAATTAAGGACTAAAGAGACTACTCAAAAAGTTAAAATAGCCTAACAGTAATGCCCAAATTATTACATTTAGCAACACTAACTAATTCACTAAATCAAACCGTAATTAATAAAAACACTAAATTTACAAACAGAAGCAGCAAGTATTCAGTTTAAGTAATGACCAAAAATACTAACAAAACCAATTCTCAACTTTCAGAACTTACAGATAAACAAAATTAGTTCGATACTGCTTCTCTCGTTAGATTATGTTCACAACATTCTAACCAATTAATAGCAGACTAAACTTAGAGAAGTTATAAACTGAATCATTCAAAAACATGATCTAAAATTATTTCTGCGGAATCGTATCTAGCTAACTTAGCCATTTTTTTAGAAAAATAAGCAAAGTCTTCTTCATTTAAATGTAACAACTCAGACAAAAAATCTTTCGGATCCAAATTAATAACTCCTAAACGGTTATATTTAATATGCTCCAAATTGCCTTCTTCTTGAGGTAAGTAGTAATAAACCCCAATCGGAACATGTAAATTAATCAATTCAGTGGTTGTAATTCCACCTGGTTTAGTGATTACCATATCAGCCGCTCTGTATAGCTCTAATAGTTTATGATTATCTATATAGTCTACTACCTGAATTCGAGGGTTTTTAGTTTGAGATAACTTTTTTTTCAAATATTTAAATAGACTTTGATTGCGTCCACAAACCACCAAAAATTCTACATTTTCCAAATCAAGTTGGAGAATTTGCTCAAACATGTTACGAATTTGGTTGCTACCAGCACCACCTCCAGCTAAGATGTAAAAATACTGGCTGTGAATACCCAACTTGTTACGTAAATCAAACTTACTTATCTGACTTAATTCTCGAGTTAGAGGGCTAACTGGGATACCAGTGCAAATAATTTTACTTTTGGCAGAAACTAAACTACGCAAATAATCTTCAGTTAATTTACTAGGAACAAAAAAATACTTAGGGCTATATAAAGCCCAATCTCTATATACCTTACCATAGTCAGTCACCAGTACGTAGGTTTTGTCGTCGTAAACACGACTATAGCCTAGAAATTGAGCTCCTGGTAGAGTAATAATAATTTTTTGATATTCTGACCAACTAGGTTGGTTTTGCCTAAATAAATCCAGCTCGGCGCTAAGCTTATTTAATTTAATAAAAGATTCTATATCAAAAAGCATATAACGCAGTCGGTGTCGTAATTCCGATTGCGAAAAACTATCTTTAGTTAACTGATTTAATTGATTAACCGAATAGTGTAATTTACCTATTTGAAAAAATAGATCTTGATTGGCGGTTTCTTTAAAGATAGACCAAACTATAGGTATATTTTGAATTAAAAATTCGTAAGCTTTACCACCTAAAAAGTCCCAATTGTAAAGTTCTACCAATTTTTCTGGAAAACGCTGCTTAATAGCCTCATATAAATTAGTAGCTGCCGTATAGTGTCCAGAACCTAGAATCTTAGAAGTCAAAATAAACACCTCTTTTTTAGAGGTAAGAATGGCATTCGGATAGCGAGATTTGCCAAATAAATAACTAAAAAAATTAAATAAACTAGACAAAATATCACGCATGGTTCCATTTTTTAACTCACAAAAAATATACAACACAATTTACTCTTAGACAAATTCTCTTAACTATTCTAACTGGCTTTATCGGTTAAACTAGATTTAAACTTGTGATAAGATTGAATTTCTAAAGGATAAAATCTAAAAAAGTAACGAAAGACTAAAACTAAAAACACCAGCACCCACAGCAAGCCGACTAACAAAAACAAACGGGAATTTAAATAAATCACGTTAATTTGTCTGCAAAAAAACCAACCAAAACCTAGAAATCCCATCAAAAATAATTGACTACTCCAAAACGGAATTTGTCTTTGCAAAGGATGTTTTTCATCAAAAAAAGCCTGACTAGCTTTTAAAACAATAGCCAAACAAATAAAACTAGCAAAAATAGTTAAATAAGCCCAAAAAAACCAAGAATCAGTTTGGATAATTAAACCCACTCCTGGCTGAGTATCAATCATCCCCCTTTCACCAGCTATTCCTTCAAACCAATATTCTAAATTAATGAACTCGTGCCAGTTAACTGTTGGCATATTTTTTGAACTAAGTAATAGTTTTTATGTAGTCTTTAATAACTTGCAAAGTTTTTTCAGCTACACCATTAAAGTTCTCAATTTCATTAACCCTAGCAATCAGCTCACTATTAGTTCGAATATTGTTCTTATAAAGAATATTTTTAATTTTGGTTGGTAGGTTAATTTCTTCTGAAGGTGGTACAGCTTCCTGTCTACTGGTTAGGGCTTTACTAGGTTCCATGGTGGATACTTTCGGAGAACTAGTATTAGCCAATAAGCTAGAATGAATATTAGCAAACAAGTCAATAATTAATTTTAAGGCGTATTCTGCTACTTCTTGACCAGTTACTATTTCATTAGTTGTATATTTAACAGATAATCTATCAAAATTAGTTTTGTCGCCAACTCTAACTTTATCAACTTCCAAGGCAACATTAGTTACCGGAGAAAATAGAGCGTCAACTAAAATGTGTTTAGGATTAGGATTGGCTGCTAAATCAATATCTTCCATCGATAAATAGCCCACACCCCGAGAAACTTCAACTTCTATAGTTAGTTTACCACCACTGTTTAAGTGACAAATATACAAATCTGGGTTTAAAATATCGACTGCTGGATCTTTCATAAAATCTGCAGCTGTTACCGGACCAGAGCTAAATTTAGTTAATCTCAAAACAACTTTATCTGCATCTGTATTGATTTTAGCTTTTAAGTTTTTCAAATTGAGAATAATGTCAAAAGCATCTTCAACTACGTGTTCTATAGCTTGATATTCGTGAGTAATATCGTTAATGCTTACCCGAGTAACCGCAAAACCAGGAATGGAAGACAACAATACTCTTCTTAAAGAGTTACCTAAAGTGTAGCCAAAACCAGGCATTAAAGGTTCCACTACTAGTTCAAAACTAGTGTGGTCGTGTTCCTTTAAGTCCACTTTTATAGGTGGAAAATTAGGAATGTAATTATTAATCATAGAACTAACTAATTAACAAAATTGTCTGTAGTTTTTGATTTTAGTTTAGCTAGATGGTGGGTGTGCCTGGACTTGAACCAGGGACCTCTTCATTATCAGTGAAGTGCTCTAACCAGCTGAGCTACACACCCAAAAAAACAAGTTAATTGGCTATAATTTCTCTAACTCCTTTTGTCAAATAAATTTTCGAATCGTCTATTATTGTTAATTTCTTATTTAAGGTACCAGACTTAATAATTCTTACTTGACGACAATAACGAGGATGAACCAAACCTTTCTTAACAAAAGTAACAAAATCCAAAGTCTCCCCATCTGTGAAATATTTATTAATTTTAGTTAAAGAAAATACTTCTACTATCTTACCTACCGGTTTTTGCATTTTACCAAACTTAGGAATACGACGCACCAAAGGTTTTTGACCTCCTTCAAAAGTAATTCTAGTCTTACCAGCTCTTTTAATTTGTCCTTTGTTACCTTTACCAGCGTTTTTACCATAACCTGAGCCAATACCCCTACCAACTCTTTTTTTATCCTTGGTAACAGTTTTAACTAAATTATGTAGAGTAAGCATATCAATTAAGATTAATTAAATTTTTTACTTAGTAGTATCTGTCTTTTGGGTAACAACTGGTTCAGTCACTTCTACACTAGCTTCTTCTGCACCGCTAGCACCCTCAGTTAAACTGACTAAAATAGTTTCCGGATCGTTAAGTATCTGGTAATCCTGTGCTACTTGTAATAGGTCGGCTACACTAATAGAATCGTGAATGTTAGTCAAGTTAGTGACGTCTACAGGAATAAAGTCCGGAATTTTTTCCGGTAACGTTTCAATTTCTAGTTCATCTAAGTTCACCGCTAAAACAGCACCTAATTGCTTTACACCAATAGGTGTACCAATGTATTGTATAGGCACTGTTACCTTTACTTTTTGTTTTAAATTTACCACTAGAAAGTCAACGTGACGCACGTCCCCAAATACTGGATCAATGTCTAAATCTTGAACGATTACGGGTAAAGTTTGGGAATCTACACTTAAATCGATCACATTAGTTTTACCTACTTGCTTATAAAGCTTCAAAAAAGTTTTTTTGTCGATTTGAATAGGCAAAGAATTAAAATTTTGTCCATACAACACAGCTGGTAACAAACCTTGTTTGCGCAGCTTTCTTACTGAGTTACCTAAAATTGTTCTCGTGTTTGCTGATAGTTGAAAGTGGCGCATAAACAATTAATTATAACGTAAAAACTACAAATCTATTAACTTCAATTTTTTCACCCGTAACTTGAGTTATCTCAACAATTTTTTGTGCTACAGTGATTTTTGAGTCCTTTAAAAAAGGCTGAGTTAGTAGTGAATTTTCTTCAGCAATTTTCTTTTGTTTACCTTGTAAAATTAGCTCAATTTTGTCTTTAGGCTTGCCTTCAGCTTCTAATTGCTTTCTAGCAATATCTAACTCTTTGTTTAAAAATTCCGAATCAGCTTGTTCAGGAGTTAAAAACTTTGGCTGAAAAGCCGCTATATGCATAGCTAAATCGTTACCTAATTCTTGAAAAGCTTCTGATCTGGCCACAAAATCGGTTTCGCACCTTAACTCTACCAAAACACCGATGCGACCACTGTGAACGTAGGCAAAAATAGATCCATTAGTTGTAGTGCGATCTTGTCTGGCTTGTTGCTTCAACACGCCTTGTTCTCTTAAGTAAGTAATAATTTTGTCTTCATCTACAACACCTAAAACCTCGATGGCTTTACTAATATCTTTTAAAGGTAAGCCAGTTTTGTTTCGAATACTTTTAATTAGCTCAATGTTAGACATAATCGGTTTAATTAATTGTTCCAGAATACCTAGCTAAAGCTTTAAAAGCAGCTTGTACACCAGCAATTTTATCACGACTACCAATTAGTTTAGAATAAACATTTTCAATACCTGCTAATTCTAGCACTGGTCTAAGAAACCCACCAGCAATCAGACCGGTACCAATCGGAGCTGGTTTAAGAAAAATTTTAACCGACTTAAATTTCAAAAACACAGGAAAACTCACAGAACGGTTCTCGTTAAGAGAAATTTTAACTAACCTTTTTTCAGCTTGCTTAATAGCCTTGTTTACTGCATCTTGATAATCTAGACCTTTTTTTAAACCAAAACCAACCCTACCAGCTTTGTCACCAACCACTACCATAGCGGCGAACCTCATACGTTTACCACCCTTAACGACTCTCGTTACTCTTTTAACCGTAATGATAGCGTTTTGTAATGGGACTTCTTCATTTCTGATAGTAGAGTGCCGACTGTCTCGATTGGCTCTTCCTCCACGACCACGATTAATTAATCCTCTGCGCCCACGTGCATTTGTTCGGGGTTTAGAAAATCTGTTAGAATTAGCGTTTTCTTTAAACGCCTTAGAAGAAGACTCAGAATTAACAGAATTGGTCACACTAGATGTAAATTGAGCATTGTTATTAGTTTCTGATACTGACATAGTGCTAATTAAGTGGATTAAATTTCTATACCTGCGGCTCTAATAGTATCGGCTACAGCTTTGACTCGACCATGATGCAAGAAACCATTTCTATCAAACAAAACTTTTGAATAGTTTAACTGTTTGATTTTTTCTGCTAGTAATTTAGCTACTTCCACAGCTTTTTCGGTCTTAGCCTTATTGTTTAGATTATTTGATACAAAACCAACAATAACTCTCTTAGTAACCGGCTCTAAAAGCTGCACAGTAGTATTTTTGTTAGATTTATAAACGACTACTACTGGATAGTTATAATTTAATTTCTTTTTAGTTCTTAAACGGCGAATCAACCTACTAGGCATACAATCAATTATTTACCAGCTTTTTTACCAGCTTTTTTCAAATAGAATTTGTTGGAAAAACGAAAACCTTTCTGTTTATAAGGATCACAGGGTTTGAGGTTGTGTAGACTAGCAAAAAAATCACCAATTAATTGTTTGTCAATGGATTGACCAATCAATTTGTTTTTTTGTAAATCCAAAGTAACTCCATCAGGAATAGCAACTGTTACTGGATGAGAAAAGCCTATGTAAACTACTAACTTTTTTTGGGCAGCTTGTAGTTCCATTTTGTAACCAACTCCATTTAGTTCCAATTCTTTAGTAAACCCACTGGTTACTCCTTGAATTAAATTTGCAATCACTGCCCTATAAGTACCCCACAAAGCTCTTTGCTTTTTATCCTCAGGGTTTTCCACCAAGACTTTTATTTCTGAGGGTTCAACAACCACATTTACCTTGGGATGAACTTTAAAACTTAAACTTCCCAAAGGTCCTACAACTTTTATTATTCTATTTCCTTGATCAAACTCCACCCGTACTTTTGCAGGCAAAGTAATCGGCTTTTTCCCAACTCTAGACATAAAAACTTGTTTCAAACAAGGATCTTACCAAGATCTTTTTTCGGAAAAAAGACTTTAAGTTAAAAATTAATAGTTTGTCAAGACATAGTTTTTCTACTTTAGATAACTTATGTTTTGTTAGCATAATTCTCAAAACTTAGATTTGCACAATAAATTTTAAAAAGATTAAGCACCGTCAATAGCCACTCATAAAAAGTAACTGAAATAAAAAAAACTTGTTAAAGCTTATCAATACTACTTTATAAAAGTTGAACTGGTTCAGTTGCAACCACTTTTTGACGTAAGTAAGCAATTTACAAATTAGTGCAAATATATATGGTGGAGTCAATTAAAACCTTGCCAATGATTACAAAAATCTTGAAATTCTTGGTCTTTGGTAGCACTAGCAATATTGAAAATATAATTATCTGCTCGTCCCGACAGGTTTACTACTATAATCTCGTTTGGACTCATACCAGGAGCTTGCTTAATTGCCTCGGCTACTGCATGAGCAGACTCTAAAGCTGCCAAAATACCTTCAGTTTGAGCTAATAATTGAAATCCAGACACAGCTTCGGTATCTAAAATTTTAGTAATTTTTAACCTGCCTATAGAATATAGATAGGCGTGAATGGGTCCAATTCCGTTATAATCTAAACCAGCGGCAATTCCACCAACATCTTCCAATTGACCATTAGATTTAAGTAAAAAGAAACTTTTGAAACCTTCAAAAATGCTTAGCTTACCTTGACCCGAAGCAATACGACTAGCATGTTGTCCGGGTTGATCACCTGTACCACCTGCTTCCACACCAATTAATTCTACTGATTCTTCGGTTAAAAACTCATCAAACGCACCAATAGCATTACTTCCGCCACCAATACAAGCAATAATTTTAGTTGGTAATACACTAGCATCGTTTTCTAATTCTCGTAATTGTATTTTAATCTCTTGGCCTACAATTTTTTGAGACTCTCTGACTATTTCTGGAAAAGGGTGAGGGCCAACCGCTGAACCTAACATAAAGTAAGCTTCAGGATCGTTAATCCATTCGCCAATAGCAGCGTCAGCCGCATCCGTTAATTTTTGGTTACCACTAGTTACTGGAATAACTTCTGCTCCTAGTTGCTTCATCCAAAAGACATTAGGATATTGCTTCTCGAGGTTTTTCTGACCCATAAAAATTTTGGCTTGCAAACCAAATTTAGCACACACTGTAGCTACAGCTAAACCGTGTTGACCTGCTCCAGTTTCAGCAATTACTCGTTTTTTACCTAAACGTTTAGCCAATAAAGCATGATATAAGCAATGATTAATTTTGTGACTGCCAGTAAAATTGTTTCCCTCGTTTTTTAAGTAAATTTTTGCCCCTCCTAGTTGCCTACTTAAATTTGAAGCAAAAACCAACGGGGATGGCCTGCCAATCAAATTTTTTTGATAAAATTTTAGTTCTTGAAGAAATTCTGGATCTTGCTTACTGTCTAAAAAGACCGCTTCCAGCTCTTCTAAAGCTGTTAATAAGACTTCTGGTACATATTGACCGCCAAAATTTTGGCTAGAACCATAAAAACCATCTTTACAAGCAAAATCTTCTTGGGAGAACATACTGGTTTATACCAAAACTAACTATTTAAGTTGTCAAATTTACCCAAGGACACTCTGTTAGTGTAAAGATTTGTAGAGTTTAACAGAAAGATTGGATTAGTTTTATGAAATAGATTGATAAATAGTTAACTGCTATCTAAGCATCGTTTTAATATTCATTAGATACATATTTTTATCCAAATCTATTTTTGTGGCAGTTTGCTAACTTGATAGTTTAATTTGTCTAGTTTAAGAATGATCCGTCAAACGGTTTGAAAGCCACAAAACAGGTTTAGTGATTATAGAAAAATCTTTGCTAATTGTAACAAAAACCTGAGCTTTTTCAAAAGCTTAACCCTGCTAGCATCTAACTTTCTATGATCACAGACACTAAATAATAATCCTGCTGTAATAAGATCAAGCGAGAGACAAAAAGTAAAATCTTCAACAATTGAATTGTTCTTTAGAGTCAAAACAAGTTAAAACTAAGCTGACGCTTGTAAAATTTGCTTAAGTTCGGAATAGTTGGCTGCAATTGAGACCTTTTTACTAGATTTAGTAGACCATTGTTGAATTAACTGGTTATCATCGATAACTAAACCAGCAGCAGCATTAATTTCTTTAGCAAATTTATAAGGTGAAGCTGTAGCGTAAACTACTTGAGTTAAACCCATATGCTCACTTAAATTAGCAGCTTTCCAGGCTACTGCCGTATGAGGACATAATAAGTAATTGTATTTATTATACACTTCTAAAATTGTTTCTGTGGTTTCTTGGTCAGAAACTCTGAAGACTTGCAAATACTGTTGCAAGTTGGAACGATCGTAATTTACGATTTTCAAAATACGACTAAAATTGCTAGGATTAGAGATATCCATAGCGTTAGATAAAGTGGATACAGTTGGTCTAGGTTCATATTTACCAGTTTGCATAAATCGATAAACCGTATCGTTAGCGTTGACTCCAGCTACAAATCGACTAATCGGTACTCCCATTTTCATGGCCAAGAAAGCCGCTGCTAAGTTGCCAAAATTACCTGAAGGAATGACCAATTGCAAATCACTTTCCGGCAATTGTGTCCAAACCCATAAGTGGTAAATGATTTGCGGTATCAAGCGGCCTAAATTAATTGAGTTAGCTGAGGTTAAATTTAGGGGTTGTAAATCTGGGTCATTGAAGGCTTGTTTAACCATGGCCTGACAGTCATCAAAATAGCCTTCTACTTCAATTGGCCAAACGTTCTCGGCTACACAAGTTAACTGTTTTTCCTGGAGTTGACTAACTTTGTTTTTAGGAAACAAAACGTATACTTGCACATTTTCCAAGTTAGCGAAACCATGGGCTACAGCACCACCAGTATCTCCGCTAGTAGCTACCAAAACTCTAACAATCGTTTGTCTTTTACGAGCAAAATAACTAATTAACCTAGCCAAAATAGTAGCAGCTACGTCTTTAAAGGCTAACGTTGGTCCATGAAATAGCTCTAGTACATATTTATCACCAATCTGAACCAAAGGAATAGGAAAAGTTAAACTAGTCCCTATAACTTCTAATTCTTTAACCTCAATATCCTCAGCAAACCATTTTTTTAAGACTACAGAAGCTATACTAGGCAAATCTAGACCTACCAAAGCAGTTAGTTCGTGTTGGTTAAAAGTAGGAATCTGATTAGGAAAAAACAGTCCTCCATCTTTAGCTAAACCAGCCAAAATCACTGTCTCTAACGAATCCTGAATATTAGGATTACCTAGGCTATGATACAACATATACAATTAAGAATTTATTTCAGATAAAAATTGTGTAATTGTATAATCTGGGCTAAACCGATGATCATAACCGACCACTACGTCAGCGTACTGACTATAGATACGAGATCTATAGCTAAGTAATTCTGCATAAGATCTAGCCAAAGCTTCGCCAATAGTTTCGTAGGGTTTTCGAGTGAACATGCCATTCCAAATCACTGGTTTGGGGTTATCAATATACTTTTGCAACATTTTTTGCTGAACGTATTCTGGAGCTATTAAGTAAACTACCTTAGTGGCCTGCACTAATCTGTCTATAGTAGACTGCTCTGTATAAAACATACTACCAGTGGTGTCTATAACTACCGGCATTTCGGGGTCTATCTGCTCCATTTCAGACAAAGCTTCTAATACGGCTTGGTTTTCCCAAGCTAGGTATAATTTTTCCCTTTCTGCAAAACCTTCAGACCAAGGCTGACCCAACCATCTGGCCATGTCAGTAACATCTTTTAAACTGGCTTTGTGGGCAATCATATCATCAATACAAAAGCGTTTATAACCAATCTTTTCTAGCTGCAAGGACCAATAAGATTTACCAATATTAGACATGCCTATCAAGGCTAGACGTAAGGGGTTTTTAGACATAAAGCGTAAATCAAAAAAGTCCGACTTTTTGTCAAAACTCTAACTTCTAGTCAGCAAACCCAAATTCACAAACTAGTGTTACTTGATTGTTCTATAGACGGTTGAGAACCGTTCTGTTTGGTCTCGCTTAAATCTAACTCGTGTAACCTATTTTCTATAGCTTGCAATTCTTGCTCAATTTCTAACTTAAGTTTGACCGCCTCTTCCAAGAGACGAACACTTTCGGCCAAAGACACCTTTTTTTCTTGCAGTAAATTTTGGATTTCTTGTAATCTTAGTAACTTTTCTTCTATGGTAAAATCTTTTTTAGACATGCACAATTTAGGGGTTATATAAATTTAAGCGTCTATTGAGGAAGTTAATTCGGCTAAAACTTTGGTTAATGCTTCATCGTTAGCGCCTGACCACCAATCTACGACTTCTTGGTTCTTAAAAATAACAGTAGTAGGTGTACCCACAGGAGTACCAGCTGGCTTGGGTTTTTTACTGTTAACAGTAGCTGGCAAAGCTAAATTATCTACATCAGCCCTGGAAATAACTACTGCCGCTCTAACTTCACTGGAGTTTTGATCCACTTTCCACTGCTCAAAGTTTAGCCCAGAAATACTTTTAGCCCAAGTTTCCAAAATGGCGTTACCTTGTTTTTTAAATTCGTCTTGTTGAGCATAAGCTAAAGTAGCAAATTCCCGATAAAAACCTTGTTTATGCGCGGCCTGAGCAGCAAAGGCTAGGCGAAAATTGGCGGAGTTTAAGTTACTCGATAGGGGATAATGTTTAAATGCAAACTTAATTTTATCGCTATAAGTTCCCATAGCTTGCTTAACCGTTGGATAGTACAAAGCACAAAAATGACACTGAAAATCAGAAATTATATAAACTACAATATTGGCTTCTAGATTGCCAAAAACAGGGGTATTTTGTCTAATCAAACCACTAATCAAAGGATCAGTTTCTTTGGCTGATTGCCGCTCAACACTAAGTAAGTAAACTTGACTACCAAAAAATAAAATTCCTACAATAGCTAAAATCGACAGAAATTTTAAAATGCCAGGTAAAAACTCCCAAATAGTAGTCTGTAAATTGTCTTCTTCGGAATATGGATTAATGGTAATAGACATAAGCTGTGTGGTTAAACCCATTAGCTAGGTTAACACAAAACTGTCAAGAACCCAAGACAAAAAGGTGTGCCAAAACCACTAAGGTAAAATTAGATTGAATCTTATTTATTAAATCAACTAAAAAACAATATAACTCACTGATTTAGCTAACTTATTCGTTGTCTTACTCTAATAGTAGAGGAAATTAACTGACATTTGCTGCTTACTCACGAAATCTGAAAAATAAACCTTTTTGATAGGTAAGTGCATTCAACCCTAGTTTAGGGATAGTTAAATACAATGTTGCAGAATCTAAAGACAAAATTAACAAACTAACTTCTGACTTTAAAATTAACCAATCTTAATTTCTAAACCATCTTTGCCATAAACTATGGTCGATAAGAAATTAATTTTTTTGATAAATTGAATATTCCTATCAATTAGGAGTTCTCTCAATCATGATAGCATTAGCTAACATTTTAGGCAGTCAGTGATTCTTAACCTAAGTCATTTGTCGACTATTTGCCCCCACTTGGTCTAAAGCTCCCGACCAAATTAAAGCCTCTAAATTACGTTTATTAAAACTAGATAAAACCTTTATAGCTTCAAGAAAGTCTTCGATGTTTTGAAATTGACCCGATTCGGAACGGTAATTGATAATATATTGAATCACATCATCACCTAAGTTTTTGATGCTACTCAAACCATAACGGATGGTATAATCATCTTCAATGGTAAAGCCATAAAAAGATCGGTTAAGGTCGGGGGGCTTAACCTGTATACCCAACTCTCGACACTCTTTAATAGCCAAAGCTATTTTATCCAATTTATCAGCTTCAGCAGTCATTAGAGCGGTCATAAATTCTACCGTGTAGTTAGCTTTCATATAGGCTGTCCAATAAGCCACCATACCATAATTACAAGAGTGAGCTTTATTAAAGCCATAAGCCGCAAAAGGTACAATCAAATTCCATAATTCTTCGGCTTTTTCTTTGGTTAACCCAGAATGTTCAATACAGCCTTGCACAAAACGCACATGTTGCTCTTCTAAAACCGCAGGAATTTTTTTCCCTACCCCTTTACGAAAATTGTCTGCTTCTAGCCAATCATAACCAGCAAGTTCAATCACAGTATACAATAAGTCATCTTGATAGACTAAAATACCATAACTTTCTTTCATCCACTTTTCCATTTGGGGTACGTAATATTTAACTAGTTTAGGGTTCTTTTTGCGTCGAATATATTCGGGAATGTTAGCCATCGGACCAGGTCGATACAAAGCCACCATAGCCATCAAATCAGTTACTTTCGTGGGTTCTAGTTCAATGAGATATTTAGTCATAGTCTCTCCGCTCAGCTGAAACAAACCCATGGTTCTACCTTTAGACAAAAGCTCATAAGTTTTGGCATCTTCTAAATCTAAATTTAGTAAATCAATTTTCACACCTCTTCTTTGTTCGGCTAATCTAATCGAATTACCTAAAATAGCTAAGTTTCTAATCCCTAAAATATCTAGTTTAACCAAACCAACTAGTTCTCCAATATGCCAATCATACTGGCTAATAATCATTTTGTGCTCACTATCCCACTGCAAAGGAGTGTAGTCACTAAGTTCCGTGGGAGTAATATACACCCCAGCCGCGTGTACCGAAGCGTGACGATAGTTGCCTTCCAGTTTTTTGGAAATTTCAATAATAGTCTTAGATTCTGGATCCTTTTCGTAAACTTCACGTAACTCTGGACTAATCTCCAAAGCCCAGGTGAAAGTGGTTTTTCTCCCTTGAGGAGCTACCGGAATTAACTTAGCTAAACGATCGCATTTTTTATAGGACACTCCTAATACTCGACCTACATCTCTAACAGCCATTCTAGGCAAAATAGTTCCAAAAGTGATGATTTGGCAAACTTTATTCAAACCATATTTATTTTTCAGATACTCAATTACTTCTTCCCTGCGATCATCAGCAAAATCACCATCGATATCAGGAGCCGAAGGACGTAGCGGATTGAGAAAACGCTCGAACGGGATCTTATATAAAACGGGATCCAAAATCCCAATATTCACTAGATAACCAACCAAAGAACCAGCTGCTGAGCCTCTTGTATTAGTTACTATACCCCGTTGTCTACAAAAATTCATAATGTCAGCAAAGACCAAAAAATAGTCAGAGTAACCTTTTTGCCTAATTACTTCCAACTCGTATTCCAGTCGATCAATGTATTGACTAATACTAGTATGTTCCCAGTAGTCTTTAGGATAGCCTTTAAGCTGTGAAGTATTAGGAAAAATGGTTTTGGCAAATTTTACTAGCTGATCTAATTTAGCATAAGGAAATTGCAGTTTCCACTCCTCTCTAGTTTTTTGCTCGGGACTAAATTTTTCTAGTAAACCCAAATAGGCTTCCCACTTTAAAGTCTGGCTAGCCGTTTGTCCTTTTGGTAAATTTAATTTAGGGAAAAAGGCTTCGTTAGCGTGTTTATCATAATCACAACGAATTGTCAGAGCAATCTGTTGCTCAAGATTCCTAGTGTCACAAGCTTTTGGTAAGTAAGCAAATTGTTGTTGCAATTCTTCAACTGTAGGTAAACCAAAATCACGTTCCAGTTCAACCTGAGTCACTTTTAGTTGATCTCTAATAGCCAAAACTACTCGAAAAGTGTCTGCGTCAGATGGATCTAAATATCTTGGGGCCGGGGAGGCTAAGTATTGCACTTCAAACTGGTCACACAAACTAGCCAAATTAAGATTGATCTGTTGAATCATTTTAGGATCATCTTTCTTGGTAGGAATGGCTAACTCCACTAACAAATTTTGAGCACCTAAGACTTCAGTATAAACTTGCAAAATGTGTCTGGCAGCAGTCAAGTTATTCTGTTTTAACTGAGCAATTAGTTCGTGATCATTGCCACACAAACTCACAAAAAAATGGTAATCATTAGAAGCTCTGTAGTTTTGAAAATTGTCTAAAGTTAGGTGATATTTGGGTTGTTCCTGAATAATTCTAGCTGTAGTAATGAGTTTAATTAAGTGTACATAACCCTGATTATTCTTAGCAATTATAGCAATTTTACTAAAGCCCTTCGTGCGCCCAAAAGAGCTAGAATCAGTTGTAACGTTAGCAATTCTTAAAGTGGCCCCAACCGCTGGATTAATTCCTTCCTGCTTGCATACTTGATAAAACTCAATCAACCCGGAACCAGTGTCTTCGTCGGTTAAAGCTACAGTAGTGTAGCCCTTAGCTTTAGCTGTTTTGACTAAGTCTGGAATCTTGGGTACAGCTGACAACAGAGAATGGTGGGAATAGGCACGAGCTAATAACATATTATGCTTAACTAATTTAGAAAAAATTGCTTTCGTCAAACCAAAAAATAACACTTTTTAATAGTATCTATTTTACAAAAACATTTAATTTAAAGTTTTCATGAAAAAATAAGACGAGTATACAAGTTTTCATTTGCAAAGCTTTTTTAGTACTCTTTAATTGAAAAAGTAACAGGCCGCTAAGTTTTTAAATCTTTTAATAGAGCCAAATTTTGGTTAAATCTAATAAAAATTACTTAGTTAACTCGACTTTAAAATTTCAACTAACCGATTTGTTTACCTGATTTGTAAAATGGGTAAAAACTTTACCGAACTAAATAAATTACCTCAAATCTAAGTACAACCAAAATCGCTAGTATCTTACTAAAGCTATCTTATTACTTACTTTTTAGATTAGCTCTAACTTTTTTTGATTAACCGAAAACTATCTAAGTAAGATATTAAGCATTAACTATCCTACTTTAGTTAAGCTAGTAAACAACTAGAATAATTATCACAAAAACCACCGCAATAGATGAGTGGATAAAAAACAATTACCAAATCGACCTAGAATCAAATTTAACGAAAACATTTAATCCACAAATTATCTACATATTATCCACAGTAATTTCCTGAACTAACTCCTGCCAAACTAATTTTTCGTCCCATGGAATAGAGCCATGAGGTTGGGTTAAAGCAGCCTCAGAACCAACACCGGTAGATACAAGTAGCACTTTCTTATCGGCAAATTGTAGCCCAATTTGCAAAGCCTTACTCATGGCTAAGCGCCGGTTAATGATTTTAAAAAACTTTTTATTCTCTTCTTTCTTCAATAAGCGTTCAGCTAGTAAATCCAAAATTTGGTGTGGATTATCGTACTCATCGTAATTATCGGTAGTTAATACACTAAAGTCAGCTTTTTTAAAACTTAACTCTCCGAGAATTGGTTTTTTCCAATCATCTCTGCCCACTCCATCAGCCGAAACTACATGAATGATTACCTCAAAAAAACCCTCTCTTTTCCAATGATTAAGTGTTTCCAGAAGCTGCTTCATACTTTCCGGTTCGTGAGCATAATCAACCAAAATCGACAAACTAGTAAACTTACCTACCGATTGGTGCTTGAAAACGAAATCCATTCGCCCCCTCACAGTAGTCAAGTCTTTTAAAAAATTAGCTAGTTCTAGCCAACTTTGACCAGATAATAGGCTAGCTACTTTTAAGGCCACAATAGCGTTAGAAACGTCTGTCTCACTTAATAACTGAGTCTTAAACGAACGATTTTGAATTTGTACTTCTTTAGTTAGGGAATCTTTAGAAGATAAAATAGTATACTCTTTGTAAGAAAAGAGTACTTTTTTATCATTGTCTTTAAGTTTAATTTGAGACCACATAAAGAGAGTTTCGGGGTCATCTGCATTACCAACAAAATAACCTCCTGGTTTCAGATTTTGAAATAAAATTCCTTTAGCCCGACGATAGTTTTCCCAACCACCATGAGCTTCTAAATGCTCTGGGTATAAATTCAAAAATACAGCTAGGTCAAAACCGCCTAATCCTAAATGTCGATTTTGTTCTAAACCTTGACTGCTCATTTCTAAAACAGCTACCTGACAACCGTTTTTTACCATTTCTTGTAAGTACTTTTGTAATATCCAAGAATCTAAAGAAGTCATTTTGTATTCGTTCAAAAATTCACCCTCGCCAGTATTTAACACAGCTGTGCTAATATAGCCAGTTTTTACCCCAGCCAAATTAAGCAACCGACCGCAAAAAACTGTAGTAGTGGTTTTGCCTTTAGTACCAGTAATGCCAATAAGTTTTAGGCGTCTCCCAGGAAAACCAAAATAGATAGCTGCCAAATAAGCTTTAAAACCGTGATATATTGGTCTAATTAGATTAAGTAATTTGGTCCCTAAAAGTTGCTTAAATTGTTTAAGCATAATCAACCTCGAAGTTGCCAATCTAGAAAAATAAAATCTAAGTAAGTATGTCAAGCCTGATAGCTATCATCTGTTCAACCAGAAACTGGTTTGACTAAAAAATACCACCAGTAAAAATTATTTTAAACTAAAAGCCTAAAAAAATAGCCAGCTTGATTAGCAATTAACAGCCATCAAAATCAGCTAAAGGCTTCAACCGCCAAGCTTGCCTTGGTAACACCAAGATTACAATAAGCATCTATTTAATTCAAATTTTCCAGCTAAAAACTAAGGCTAATTTAACTTCAAAACAACTCAATTTTTTAGATTATTGAATCAATTTACACTCAACAAAACCAGCAATCATCAAGATTTCATAATTTTGAATTACCAGGTCATTCATCAGCTTTCATAAGTTTCAACAACAGCCTTTTCGATCCAACAAGAAGTGATAGGTCGATCTTGCTCGTCAGTAGGTAAGGCAGCAATTTTATCAACCACTTCCAACCCAGCAAACACCTGGCCAAAAATTGTATGTTTACTATCTAACCAAGGAGTAGACTCAGCTTGGACAATAAAGAACTGAGAACCATTGGTAGCCGGGCCAGAATTAGCCATACTAACAGTTCCTCGAATATGTTTCAAGCGATAATCAAACTCATCAGCAAACGGTTCACCCCAAAAACTCTGGCCACCCATACCAGTACCCGTAGGATCGCCTGTTTGGATCATAAAGTTAGCAATTACTCGGTGGAAAATCACGTTGTCATAATAGCCAGACTTCACTAACCCTAGAAAGTTTTGCACAGCTTTAGGAGCAAATTGTGGAAACAAACGTAAGCGAATGTCTCCTTGAGTAGTTACTAAACACACTACAGGTTCACCCACTTTAGGTAAACTAGTTTGCAATAGGTTAGACATATATAATTAAAAACTTTAGACTAACGCCCAGGTTCTTTAGGTACTCCCAAGTACTCCAAACTCCAACCCATTAAATGGGAAAAACTCGGGCCTAGAGTATTCTCGGCATAGTTTCTAATAACTCCCGGATTGGGCTCAGATAATTTAATCAAAATCATAATTTCTGGATCCCTTGCTGGAGCGTAACCAATAAAAGTGTGATCATATATACCTCTAGCGGTATTACACGTATAATCGCAAGGAGCACCGTTATATGGTCTAGAAACCTGAGCTGTACCAGTTTTACCGGCTACTGTATAACCAGGAACTCTACCTTTACTTGACCTGAGACCCAAGTAACCTTGATCAATAGTGTTGACTAAATAGTCAGTAACTAATCTGGCCACATCTGGCTCAATTATCTGAATTTGAGCTTTTTGGCGGATTTTATCTGGAGCCTCTAAAGACCTAGAATCGATCACGTGATTTTTAGAATCAATCATTCTATCAACTAAGTATGGTTCAATCAATTTACCTTTATTGGCTAAGGGGGTATAACTACGCATCAGTTGTATAGGCGACATAGTAAACCCTTGCCCAAAAGCAAAAGTGGCATAAGTAAAGTCAGAAAATATATTCTCTTGAAAAGCTCTAATATTACCAAAGGTGTCCCCGGGTAAAGCAATTAAAGTTGGCTGACCAATCAAAAAACGATTCTCAAAGTACTCTTTGGTTTTAGTATTACCTATAGTTGCTTGAATATCAGCCACACAAGTGTTGATTGAGTCTCTTAAACAATTGGAAATAGTCTGTGGGCCTCGATTTAAGTAAGCCACCCCGTCAGCATTTTTAATATACAAAACGTTACCATTATTTTCCAAATAGGGTTTACCCCGCTCATCATAACCTAAAAATTTTTGGTCAGGTGAAACCCCTCGAAGTTTACCTTGAGCATCAGTTTGACCAGTTAAGTACTCGTTGAGAGCTGTAGCCACCGTAATTGGTTTCATAACTGAACCAACTTCATAATCCACACTAGTAGCGGTATTACGAAAACCATCAAGACCTTTATAGTATTCGTTGGGATTGGCTTTAGGATAATTAGCCATAGCTAAAATGGCTCCTGGGTTACGCTTTAAGTCCATAATTACAATTGTCCCATCTTTAGGTTTACCCTGGGCATTAGTTGTCTGTTTTACTAAATCATCTAAAACCTCTTGAGCTTTAGTTTGCAAATTACGATCGATAGTCAAAAAAATGTCAGCCCCATGTACCACTTCCAAATCTTTAGGGTTCTTTAAACCAATTTCACTACCCAAAAGTTCCCTACCGTTTAAGCCACCTAACTCTGTACAAAATTTTTGTTCAATACCGTATAGACCAACTATATATCTCCCATCTTCTGGCCTGCCGCTAAAGGAATTAACAGTATTTCGTTGTTCGTTTTGTCTCACTAAATCAGCACAACCAGGAATCTTTAAAGCTTCTTCTCGAGTAACTGGTTCTCTTTGCACATAGCCTAAAACCGCTCCTAAAGAGCCCAAAAACTCCTCTTCAGGATAAGATCTAACTTCAACTTGTTCGACTCCTAACCAACTACTAAAACCTTGAATTCCACCGTAACCAAATGCTCTTAAATAATCTACTGCCATTTTTTGTTCTTTGCTAACAAATTTTTTGAGTAAGCGGTATTGGCTGAGAGTGGTTTTTGATAATTCTTCATCAAGAATCTGTTGCACTTCAGAATATGGTAAGTTTAGAGTCCCAGCTAATATAGTAGCTGCTTGGTCTTTGGTAATCAATTTTTGATTAATGTGGCTTTGTAAACTCCTGGGCTCAAAAAAAACGTTAAACAACACTCTAGAGCTAGTTACTTCAATTGGTCGACTACCAGCTTTTAAATCTCTAATAAAAATACTTCCCCGAGTGGAGGGAATAATACTTAAAGGTATAGTAGTATTGCTTTGACCCAAAAAATTTTGGGTAGCTACTACTTGTAGGTTGAGCAAACTAATAATTAGTATTCCAAAAACACCAATAAAAATAACTTTAAGCACTGACTCACGAGAAAAATTCCAAAAAATAGAATTTACGCCAGATAACAACAGTGAAACAACAAAACTAAACAATTGCCCAATGCTAATTAAAGGTTGCACTAAAGTGTGAATAAACTTTTTGTTTATGCTGGAAGAAGTAACCTTGGTAACGCTTGTAGCTTTCCGAAACTTATCGGAAACTTTAGTTTTGGTATTCAATTTAACTGTAGACAGAGAACGGTTGTTATTTGACCACTTTTGAAAGTAACTCAGCCAAGCAAATCTTGGACCCTTAGTTGGCTTTGAGTGAAAATCTGATTTAGCAAGAGTCGTTGGTTTTAGTTTTATATGTAGCTTTTTGAAATCTTTATTTATTCTTGTTCGAATAAACATATCTATGTTCTTAAACACGAATGGGGATTAAGTAGTTTGTCAAATTAAGTCAAATGTGATTCTTTTTGAGTTCGATCTTAGAAAGATTAATAGTTTTAGTAAACTAAGGTTTAGTTAGTCAAAATGCATAAGTTGGCTATTTTTTAAAAAATTCTAGATTAAATTTGATCTAGTCAACTATACTTTAAACCGTGGTTTTTAACTGCCTATAATTTGGCCGTATTTTACTAATTGGTGTTTTAATTTATTAGCTTCATTCTGCAAAACCAATTGACTAAAAGTAAATTTTCTTACTGCAATCAAAAATATGTACTTTATTACTTTTGA